>Ga0256405_10000481_pt1 | contig 132548 bp, 109 predicted proteins | sample RumenRJG_02DNA_FD_189096 | JGI IMG/M metagenome (GOLD analysis project Ga0256405, IMG submission 189096) | Bovine rumen microbial communities from Lethbridge, Alberta, Canada - RJG_02 | ecosystem: Host-associated > Mammals > Digestive system > Stomach > Rumen | place: Canada: Alberta... | reverse complement strand
ACCGGAAGTAAGTTCGAGGTGCGACCATTCCGCAAGCCTTCAACAAAAGAACTTGCAGAATGTGCAATAAATCAAAAAGAGGAATCAGGAGCGGCTTAACCTATTGACAAAAAACATAGGAGGCTCAGGGACCACCTTCGACAAGTTCAGGGACCGATTCCGTCAACAACCTACGCCCGATTGCAGATTCAGGAGCAGGAAAGCTCTAGGCCATCGTAGGCTGCTTCTGCGCTTCCACCGGATTTTACAATCGCACTCAGGGCAGGAAATTTTTCCAGCAGGGTCAGGACGTATTCATTAATTTCTGTGTGGCTTTTGTTGTGGGTTATGTGGGTAAGCCAAGTGTGGCGGGGAGCAAGGATGTTTGCAGCCTCCAGTGCCTGTTCAAAGGAAAAGTGGGTTGAATGGGGCTTTTCGCGGAGTCCGTCTATTACAAGGTGCTCCAAGGTTCCCGCGTTTTTTGCTATTGCATCGAAGGTTTTTTGCGGTATAGAAGAACAGTCCGTAAGGTAGGCAATGCTTTTTCTTTTTTGCAGGGGGGCATCTTCGTAGAGCAGGTAGCCGTTGCATTCAAGGTGGCCGTGCATGATGGGAATGGGAATTGCGCAAATGGATTTTGTTCTTATTGGGTTTTCTGCGCTAAAGGCGGCCGTGTCTTCCAAAAGTATCTTGGGTTTTCCGCCGCCTTCTTTTACAGGCATAAAAATGTAGTCAAAGCGGTTTTTTGTGTCGCGGATTGTCCATGCGTTTGCATATACAGGAAGCCCTTCGCCTTCTGTTTCTTTTGCATCCGGGTTTGAAGGGTCAACTGACTTTGTGTGGCTAAAGATGCGTACGTCGTCAAGGCCGTTAAGGTGGTCTGCGTGGCTGTGGGTAACAAGGACGGCATCCAGTTTTTCAAGGCCGCACCTAAGGGCCTGCATGCGGAATTCCGGGCCTGTGTCTATTACAAGCGTGGCATCTTCGCTTTGAACAAGGGCGCTTGCCCTCATGCGCTTGTCCCTACTGTCTACAGAAGTGCACACATTGCATTTACAGGCTATTACCGGCACACCGTGGCTGGTTCCGCTGCCCAATATCGTCATTTTCATTGCTACAGTGTAAACTTTATTGCAATTTATGGCAACCAAGCAAATACAAACATCTTTTTTATATTCATCTGCCCAAGAAAATTGCAGTAGGGAAATTGGCTCCCAGCAGTTTTTGCCCCGAAAAAAGGCTTCCGCGCTGCGCTTGTGCAGAATTTTTTTCGTGTCAAAAACAGCTTCCGCCAATTTCCCTACTGCAACATTTTAACGTAACAACTGCCCTATTACCTTGCTTCCCGTTTCACACAAAATTGATTTCCTATATTATAATTACACTGTTTGCCAGAAGAGTAAGTTCACACTGTCTACAAAAATATACAAGGGATAAAAAAGGGAAAACGTCTACTATTGTAGACAAAAGGGTAAAAAAGGTGTCAAAATTTGTTCAAAAAAGTTCAAAACCGAAAAAAAACTCCAAAAAAAATACACCTTTTGGGGAAATTAGAAATTTATCTTAAAACTAAGGAAGAAAGACCATAGATTTCCCCAAAAAAGCCTTTCCCTCAAAAATTAAATCTAAAAAATTCAGACAATTTTTAACTCTTGAAAATAAAAGAAATTACATAAGCCATACTTTACACTGCCGCGAAAAAATAAAAAATTCAAAGGCCCTGTCCGGTAAAATCATCCTGCAAAGAATTCATTCTGGAAGGCAAGGGCAGGCGCATTTTTTTTACCTGGCAAGGACAAGGGTTTCTATGCAAAGAAATCTTGGCAAAGGCAAAAAGTTGGCACGGAATTTGCTAGTAACTATATGTAGTATCAAAATTGAGTTACCAAAAAAGACAGGAGTAAGAAATGAAAAGTGAGGTCAACAAAAATTATATTTCTCAAATCCAAAAGTACCCGCTTTTAAGTGCCCAGGAAGAGCTGGAGCTTGCAGACAGAATTCAGGGTGGCGACAAGAATGCCCTCAACAGTCTGATAAACAGCAACCTGCGTTTGGTCGTAAGCATTGCATACCGCTTTTATTCGGCAAACATGTCAATTATGGACTTGATTCAGGAAGGAAACATGGGGCTTATCACTGCAGCCGGAAAATTCAAGAGCTGCTTTAGCACAAGGTTTTCCACCTACGCCTACCCCTGGATTGTCCAGTACATGAACCGCTACGCTTCTTCTAGAATGGCATTCATTCCCCTGCCCCACCGCAAGGAAGACATGATCCGCAAAATAAAGGAAGCCGCAGCCTATCTTTCAGGCCAGAACGGAACCGAACCTTCAAGCGCAGAAATTGCAGTATTCCTTAGCATTCCCGAAGAAAAAATTGAACGCTACATGAGCTACGAATACAGCGTGTCTTCACTTGATTCAGAGACAAATTCAGAAGACTCAAGCACATCTATTATAGACTTCCTTGCAGACTTTACCTACAACCCCGAGGAGAATTACCTCGAGAAGGAAAAGAGGGCCAACATAAGGAGCCTTGTGGACATTCTTTCATATGCAGAAAAAAACGTAATCTACATGAGATACAACTTTAACGGCGACAAGGACGCAAAGACACTGCGCGAAATATCCAAAGTGGTCGGCATAAGCCCTGAAGCCGTGCGCCAGATAGAAATACGCGCCCTCAAGCACCTGAGGACGAATTTTTCGGCACAGGAAAAGGACAAGTCCATAGCAAGAATGTAGTAACAAAAGAAACCTACGCCACCGGGTAAAAATTACATCCGTGCAATTTTTACCCTACAAGTTTTCAAAAGAAAACTTGCAGTTTTTTCTAAACACAAATGACGCGCCCTCCATGGCGCTACTTGTTTGAAAAACGGTGGTGACGAAAGTAATATTAAAGTAGTAGAGAAATTGCATGGTAGAGCAAAAAAACTACCGTCCAAATAAAAATACAATAACTAAAAAAGAAAGCGGACAGAGGAGAGAGTAAAGCACTGTCCTAATTAAAAAAAGGAATTGCAGAAAAAAAAGTCAAAGAAGACTTTGGGCAACCAGCCCCAGGACAAGGGGTATAAAAAGGTTGTCCAAGTCTTTTAGAGGAAGCAACTCAATAAACATTCCCACAGACGCAACACAAAGGGCAATCTTGGCATTAAAGCAGACCAAAAAACAGGAGACAAAAATTGCGGCAAAGCAGGTAAGGCTACCCGCCACAGTTTTTCCCTGGGTAAGGGGAATCTTGACTTTGCCAAAGAGTTTTCCGGCAAGGCTTGCAAGTCCGTCTCCAAAGGCTAAGGCGTAAATTCCAATTGAAGAGGCAAAAGGTTCAAAGAGAAGGGCGGCAAGTATTATTCCTGCACAGAGGGTTACGGGGCCCAGGACAAAGCGGTTTTCGTCACGCTTTCGGGCAGCGGCGGCTGTTATTGTGGAAACTACCGGGATTGACTTTCCCTTAAGCCTAAGGAATTCAGCTACAGAGTAAAGCAGGAGGGTGGCTGTCAGAGCAAAAAGCAGGGGAATGCGTGCATAATGCAGGAGCAGCGGAATGAAGGCACTGCAAACATGTATGGACTTTCTAAAAAGTTCCTTTGCAATGTCATTCAGCCGCTGTCTTCTTACGATTCCATCTTTTTCGCAGGGATATTTCTTATTCAAGCCCTTCCTCGCCATCCATAAGCATAGGTATCTTTGTATATATTTCCGGACTGTACTCAGAATCAGGCCGGGTGATATACTTAACGTTCTGCTCCGCAAGGTTGGAAGAGTCAAGGCGTACCATAGTATCCTGGTTGCGGGAAAGTGCATCCCAAGCTCGCAGGCTGTCCTGCAGGGCAACGATTGCCTGACCGTTCATCTCGCTGTTGCCTGTCATGTTGGCAATCCTTGAAAGAGTTGCACCAAGGTTGTTGGATGCCTTCATGTAGGTGTCCACAAAGTCTCCATGGTCTTCACGAATCTGGGGAAGGACAATCTTGTAGCCCTGGCGTTTTTCTTCCAGTATGTCAAGAAGCTTGTCATAGTAGCCGCGGGCAGCATAGAAGTCGCTGCGGTTCCACAGGGTGTTTGCAAGTGCAAGCAGCATGTGGGTGTCTGAAGGAGCAGCCTCTGAGCCTACCATAAGGGACGTGAGTGCCTCCTGGTAGTTCTTCTTGTTGTACTGTATGTAGCCCATCTTGTAGCGGATGGAAGGAATGTCGTTGTTGTTCTCTATTGCCTTTGCATAGTTTTCAAATGCATTGTCAGCGTTGCCGTCCTTAAAGTAGAAGATGTCACCAAGGTCAGCGTAGAGCATACCTATGTCCTTGTTGCCCGTGTAGGCATTGAGCTCCTTGTTTGACTCAAAGAGCTCTATTCCGCTTATGTAAGCCTTCTGGGCCTGGATGTACTGCTTTTCGCCGCCGTACATTTCTCCAAGAATGCGGTAAGTGTTTATGTACTTATAGGTATCCTTCCTCTTGAGGGACTTCTTTTCCTTAAAGGCGTTGATTGCTGCCTCACACGTAACCCTTGCGGATGAGTTGGACTTTGTCTGCACATAGTAGCGGGCAAGGTTGTAGAGTGCAACAGGATCGGAACCGTCGCGTTCAACTGCCATGGTAAGGATTGGCTTTACGTTCTCAATCTGGGAGCGCAGGTTTTCCTCCGACGGGCGCAGCTCACCGTAGCGTTTGTCAAAGAGGTAGCCTCCGAGTTCAGTAACGTCGGAATTCTCAACATACTTCATCTTCTTGGGATAGAAGTAATCCTTGTATGTAAGAACCGTGGCAAGGTCATCCGTGCGGATAAAGTAGCGCATCTGCCTTGCTGAATACCTGTCGTAGAGCTTGTCGTCCTCACCGTAGAGCTCAACAAGAAGGTCGTACTGCTTCTTCGCCTCAGGGAATTTTTCTACGTTTCCTTCAATGTCTGAGTCTGCCCATTCAAGGTAGAGGTCTCCCAGTGCAAGTATTGCATCCGGGTCGTTTATATGGTAGTCAAGGACTTCCCTGGTAAGGATTCTCTCTGCTCTTTCCCAGTGGAAGAGTTCTGCCTCCATGTCTGCCCACTCGATTCCAGCCTGCTTGTCGTGGTCAAAGCGCTCAAGTATTGCCCTGTACATCGTTGATGCATTGGGTCCGAGGGAATTGTCACCGTCATTTGCAGAGGCATTGGGGTTAAAGAGCGGTGACTTTCTTCTTCTGTCGGAAGGAAGCTCCGCCGAACCGAACTGCTTGTGCTCGCGGTAGCCCTGGGCATACTTGAAGAACCACTTCTTTACCGGCTTTTTATCAATCGCCTCGTTGAATTTTACAAGTGACTGCGGATACTGTTCCCTTTCAAGAAGGCTGTAGCCCTCCTTGTACAAACTGTTTGCCCACAAAGGCATTACTATAAATGTCTTCACGACCATAAAGATGCAGAAGATGAATATTGCCGCGATGGCAGTGAGTATTGCACCAGGAATAATCTGGTTCTTGAGCTTGTATTCAACAGACTGCTTGTAGGCTTCGTATTCAGCGGCGGTACGCAGTTCAAAGTCGCGGGGAACGTCCAGCTGAATGTCCAGCATCTTTTCCAGCTGACCTGCCAGCTGCCTTGCCGGAACCTTGCGGAGGACCATTTCAAGTACGCTAAAGAGGGCATCATCGGTAAGCTCGTTCTTTACAACAATGTCTTCCAGTGCTATGCGAACGTTAAGCGGGTATTCAGCAAGATTCTTTTGGAAGAGGCGGTATTCTGCATCCGTAAATGAGTTCTTTGGCTTCTTGGAAGCATCTTCTTCTTCATCAGATGACGAAGAGGATGAAAGGAGAGGCTTTTTCTTTTTGCCAAGGTCAGCCTCCTTTGTATCGCTAAAGCCCGGAATGCTGAACATATCATCGCCGCTTTCCGTGTCGGTGATGTCTCCAAGCTCAAAGCCTGTGTCTTCACCCTTCTTGGAAAAGTCGGTGTCGTCAAGGTCGTCCATTCCGCTTGTGTCAAACATTTCTGCGGGACCGTTTTCTTCTTCTGCCCCGGAATCCACAGCACCGACAGACGCGTCGTCAGAAACGCCGTCTGATGCTAAACCATCCGCACCAAAATCGGGAAGGTCAAGACCGTCCCCAGAGGCAAGAGTCTGTCCACCATCTGAGCCTGTGGCTGCGTCCGTCGTGAAGTCGGCAGGAGGCGGAAGAACCTCGTCGGAGGAAAGGGATGAGTCATCTGCACCAGCAGAAGCATCATCGCCAAAGTCGGGAAGGTCAAGGTCTCCAAGGTCAAAGCCGTTAGAATCTCCATCCTGCGCGGATGTTGCCGTATCCTGGGAAAGGGTTTTTGAACCTGAATCAAATGCATCGCCGTCAAAAACAGGAAGGTCAAGGCCACCCATGTCTGAGCCGGATGTTTCTGCAGAATCTCCTGAGTCTGAACCAAAGGAAGTGAACAAATCCGTACCGGATTCATCAGCACCGTCCATTTCCTGGGACATTGGCGGATTGTCCATTATGCGCTCGCTTTCAAATGCCGTCTCTTCGTCAAGAGGCATGTCGCTCGTGTCAAATGACGAGGATGCAAGCGGAGCAGCTGCCGGCTTTTCTACTGGCTGGGCAAAAATGTCGTCAGTAGAAATTTCCTCAAATTCGGGTGCCGACTGTTCAACGGTCTTGGGTGGAGTCTCTGGCTTCGTTATTGTAGAAAGGGTTCCATTTCCGGGAACTTCATTGAATTCTGTCGGAATTCCGTCGTTCATGTTTACGGCATTGTCCGACGGGAAGTTCTTGTTTTCTTCGTCTATGTCAAATGAAGGAAGACCTGCAAACACATCTTCCTTTGCCGGCTCAAAGGCAGGCTTTGGAGGCTCCTCGGCTACAGTGTTGGAAACCGCGGACTTTGCGTTTGTGCTAAGGAAGTCATCCATGTCAACGTCTTCTGAATTCTCCGCATGAACTTCAACCTTGGGCTTAGTGGCGGAAGGACGTACATAGCGCTGCTCGCTCTCTGCAGGTGTCTGAACATCTTCTTCCGGCTCTGTATCCCCGGATGCAAGCAGGGAATCCAAATCCATGTCTTCAAGGGGAATTTCTTCTTCCTCCTCCTCTTCGACTGGAGTTTCCTGGGCGGGCTCTTCAAATTCGCTAAGGTCAAGGTCACTAAGGCTCAAATCCGGCGGAGGTGCAAGCAAATCCTTTACGTCAGGCACTTTTTGAGAAGAAGCGAGGGAACTTGCTGCTGCCCCCTCGTCACCGGAAGACTCTCCGGTTATATCCGAGAAGTCATGGGCCGCCTTTTCCATTTCAGCGGCAGCGGCATCTGCCTGCTCCAGTTCCTCTTCAGAAATCTGAGGCATACCGTTTACAAAATCTTCCGAATCGTCAACGTCAGGAATCTTTTTGGGGATAGGAACAGAAACGGGTTTTTCACCGCGTGCCGAACGAATCTTTACTTCGTCCCCGAGATTCAAGAGGTCTGCGTTAAACTGCTTTAGCTGGCTTAATCCTGGCATAATTAATGATTATACTCCGCATTTGAATAATAGGGAACATGAAAAACAAAATTTTTAAATCCCCTATTTCTCTTTAACTTATCGGAATAAAAAAAGTCCAGTTTAGAAAATAAAAGTGCCAATTTGGAGTTTTAGCTAAAATCAGCAGACGTATTCCGCAGGGTAAAGGCCGTTCTTTATTATAATCGAATAAATCATCATGGTAAGGCAGGTATATTCCAGAGCCATGCCGCTTGAACGGTTTGCCATGTCCGTATGCGCAAGGAGGGATAATATAGAAGAAACATTGCCTGCTCCCCAAACCCTGGCCGCCCTTTCGTAGCGCTCACGGTTCTTTTTACCTGCAAAACCTGCCGATTTAAGCTGAATTTCAGTTGGATTTGCCCCCTTCTGGTGCAGCATGTGCCATGCCCTAAGCTGGCGGAAGCAATAGGAAAGCCCCGCAATCAGGGCAACCGAATTGGACTCGCGGGAAAGACGTATCTTCTGAAGGATTTCCATGGAAGATTCAAGACGTTGTCTGGGAGACTTTGTGGAATCAGCCATCTCTTCAAAGAGGGTAAAGGCGTTTTCCGTCCTGTTGTGGGAGATTACCTTTTCCACATCAGCGGGGGTTACTGTGCTCCCCTGTGGCATGCAGTAGAAAAAACGTGAGCACTCAGTCTTCAGCGCATCGGTATTGTTTTCCACCATGTCCAGAATCTGCTCAACTGCTTCGTCTGTTATTCCAAAACCATTCTTCCTAAAGTAGGACTGAACCCACTGGCTCTTTCGGTTTTCGAACATTTCCCAGAACATTTTCTTGTGCTGGGAGGGAACTGCTGAATCTATCTTTTTGTCAACGGAATTTTCGTCGCTTACGAGTATGAGCGTGTTGGGGCTTCCTGCCGCATTCTTGCACCAGGAGGCCAAAAGCTCCGCATCCTTGCCTTTTACAAGCTCTGCGTTTTTTAGAACGATGAAGGTTGCCGAAGAAAAGAGGCTTTCGTTCTGCAGCTGGGCAACGATGTCCTGAATTCTTGTCTCCGAGGCATAGTAGCTGTAATAGTCCAGCTGGCCGCTTGCCTTCTCTGCCCTTGCGCGTATCGCTTCGATTGCTTCCTTTTTATCCCCGGCTTCGGGCCCCGTAAAAAGATATACTTCTGCTTCTGCCATTATACTCTACTTTTTTACCGCGACCGTCCGCAAAACTGCAGCTAGCTTTCCCGCTACGTGCAAGTCCTGGCTGTAAACAGTCTTAATCTTTGGATTATCAGCCTTTAGACAAACCCTTGATTCTTCCTTAAAATATCGTCTAATAAGGGATTCTGTTCCGCCCTCGATTACGGCAGCAACAATTTCGCCGTCAGAAAGCACGGATGTATCGGACTGGACAAAAACCAGACAGTCACCAGGATAAATTCCAGCACCAGTAAGGCTCTGGTCCTGGATAATCATGCAAAAATATGAATTGCCAGAAGAGACGAATGGTTCGGAAAGGGTTATGTAGTAAGCCACGTTTCCCGCTGTAAAAAGCTTTTTTCCCGCAAGCAGGGAATTTACCACGGGAACGGTTGCCGTAAAAATCTGCTTCTTGTCGCTGCGCATGTCCTTTAGAACTCGCAGGGAACGAGAATGCTTCTGCGTTACGGCAAGAACACCCTTCTTCTGCAATGCGGCTATATGATCCTGAACGGCTCTGAGCGAAATCTGAAAGTGATCCCCAATTTCTCTTACTGTGGGGGGAAACACATTTTCTTCTGTAAACTGTGCAATAAAATCCAGAACCTCTTTTTGGCGGTCAGTTAGATTTTTCATACAGACAGTCCCTATTCTTCTTCAAACTTTGACTCAAATAGGTTGAATATAGCGTCAGAAGCCTCCCTCTCGTCAGGACCGTCAGCCTTGAGCGTAAGGGTTGTATTGTAGCCTGCCGCCATGGTGATTACACCCATTATGGACTTTGCGTTTACTGTTGAAGCGTCCTTTTCCAAGGAAATCTCGGAAGAAAACTTGTTTGCGGTCTGTGCAATAAGAGCTGCCGGACGCGCGTGGATTCCTGCCCTGTTTCGTACTGTCAAAATCTTTTCGATCATTCTTTCCTCTTTAATAAAAGCTCTTTATAAAAATGCCCGGGCTATGTCTAAAACACATTCCGCGCACCGTTTTTCTTAATAAACGTCCTCGTTGCCGTAATAGGCCGCCTGCGCCTCACCGGATTCAATCCACTTGAGCACATTCTGGTTGAATTCCTTTGCCGAATAGTGACCCAGCGATTTAAGGCGCTCGTTCATTGCCGCTGCCTCGATGATAATCGGCAGGTTGCGTCCGGGCTTTACAGGAATTTCTATGTAGCGGATTTTTACCCCCAGCAAGTCTGCCGTATGGTTTTCCATGCCAAGGCGATCGTAAACCTTCTTCTGGTCCCAGGTCTCAAGCTTAACAACCAGCTGGATTTCCTTCTGCTCGCGGATTGCGCGTACGCCGTAAAGCTGGGAAACGTCTATAATACCCAGGCCCCTTATTTCCATGTGGTGGCTAATCAGCTTGTTTGGTCCTTGCCCCATGATTGTATTTCCGTTAACGCAGCGGACCTCAACCGTATCGTCTGCAACCAGGCGGTGGCCACGTTCAACAAGTTCAAGGGCTGTCTCGCTCTTGCCAACGCCGCTGTCCCCGATAAGCAGAATGCCAATTCCGTAAACTTCAACCAAAACTCCGTGAAGAATCTTCTTGGGGGCAAAAATGTTGGAAAAGGCACGTACAAATCTTATGGAAAATTCTGTTGAATCCAAGTCGGTTTGCAAAACAGGCGTTCCCGTAGCCTCTGCAATGGAAAGAAATGTTTCGTTGGGCATAAGGGAGCGGGTAAAAATGCAGCAGGGTATCTGGTAGGAAAAAAAGCGTTCAAGGGAATCGCCCCTGTCCTCATCGTGGAGCTTCTTTAGGTAGGCAAATTCACCGCGGCCAAAAAGCTGAACTCGGGCATAGACAAAGGACTCGTAAAAACCCGAAAGCGCAAGCCCCGGCCTGTTAACATCCGCAATGGAAAGTTCACGGGAAAGCCCGCGACGGCCTGCAATACAGCAGAGATTCAGAGAGTCATGCCCTTTTAAGTCCAGATCAAGCAAGTCCAGAACCGTGAATTTCCTTTCAGACATATGTTTAGTATACACATTGGCAGTTGAAAAGTCAAACACAACCTACGCGGGAAACTGAATTGCAACTTACGCCCGATTGGAGGGGCGCGGAGCGTTCACGGCGGGCGAGCCAAAGGCGAACACGGCGGGAATGAAGGGGGTGCAGGGGCCCCCGGAACCCCGGAAAGCGGGTAAAAAGTGGCCTGATTGCCGAATTAGCAAGGGCATGGATGGCAGAGAGGAGAAAGCCCGTCCAAAAAGGTAATCCTTAAAAATAACAATAATTTAATAATTTTTTTTCATTTTAAGGGGCTGAATTCGGCCGAAAAAGACAGGGGAGAGTTGAAATTGCATTTTTTTTGCATCATAATCTAATTATGCTGAGAGAGATAAAACTTACAACGATAGACGGAACTCTTAGACTCACAAATAACGGCTCGCTGGAAATGTTTTTTCTTGGGACGGGAAGTGCCTTTGTAAAGAAGAATTTCCAGAACAATGCCATTGTCATAAAAGGAAAGGACCATCTTCTGATTGACTGCGGCTCCCAGTGTCCAGGTGCGCTTACTTCATACAATCTGTCGGTTTTGAACATTCAAAATGTTTTTGCCACCCACAGCCACTCTGACCACATAGGCGGAATGGAAGAACTTGCGCTTATGCACCGCTACGTGGACAAGACAAGGCCCCGCATCCTGATTACAGACGAATACAAGAAGCTCCTCTGGGAAGAAAGCCTTAAAGGCGGCCTTTCCTACGGCGAAAACAGGCCCACGCCCTACAATGCAGGCTCTCCGGGCGGCTTCCTTACCTTTGACGACTATTTTGAGCAGATACGCCCCACCCTTTTGGAAGAAGAGCCACGCCCGCTATGGGAAGCCAACGTGGGCTCCATAAACATAAAGTTTTTCCGCACCATGCACATGCCGGACAGAGTCCCTTCATGGAGGGAAAGCGCATGGAGCACGGGCGTCCTTATAGACAACCGCATTCTTTTTCCCGGAGACACCCGCTTTGACAGGGAACTTCTGGAATACATGCAGAAAAAGTACAACATTGAGTGGATTTTCCATGACGTTCAGGGCTACACAGGCGGAGTACATGCCGGTATTGAAGAGCTAAAGACGCTTGATGCCGAGACAAAGAAAAAGATGATTCTCTGCCACTATGCGGACAACTTTGCCAGCTACGATGCAAAGGCTGACGGTTTTGCAGCCCTTGCAAAGAGGGGAATCTACTACGATTTTGGAATGTCGGAAGATGTTGCTGTAGGTCAGACGGCTTCGGAAACGGCTGTTACGGTTGCAACGGAATCCCCGGCTGAAAAGGACACGGCAACTTCACAAGCTGCCGCAACTGCCCCTGCAATAGCATAGCTTTCTAGCTTTTCTTTACCTTCTGCCGAATGCCTCAAGGTTTGCAAGCCCCCGCTTGAACTGGGGAATTCTTGCGCAAGCCGTAACGGAAAGCGGGCTTCTGTCTCCACGATTAAGCAGATGGTATGCAACGCCCGCAATCATAGCGCCGTTGTCTCCGCAAAGCTTTAGCGGCGGGAAGATGCACTTTATTTCAGTATGTTCTGCAAGCATTGCCCTTAGCCTTGAATTTGCCGCTACACCGCCACCAGCCACAACTGTTGTAAGGCCTGTTGCCTTTACAGCCCGCAAGAGCCTCGTAACCAAAGTCTTGCATGCCGTCTCTTGGAAAGAAGCCGCAATGTTTTCCACAGTATTCTCGTAGCCTTCGTTAAGGAACATCTGGGCCTGGTGAATAACCGCAGTCTTTAGTCCGCTAAAAGAAACGTCAAATTCATGGTCGCCCTTGTCCAGCTTGGGAAGCGGAAAACTGAATGCCCTTGCATCGCCTTTTTGCGAAAGCTTGTCTATTATAACTCCCCCCGGATAGCCCAAGTCGTAGAATTTGGAAACCTTGTCAAAAGCCTCACCAACGCTGTCGTCTATGGTGGTTCCAAGGATTTCAAAGTCGTCAAAGCCATTTACCTTGGCAATTATGCTGTGGCCTCCGCTAACAAGAAGCCCTATGTAGGGGTAGGAAATGTCGTTTGCAAGGTGAGCCGCATACATGTGCCCCATCATGTGGTTAACCGCAAGGAAGGGTTTTCTTGCCGCCCAAGCCAGCGTCTTTCCAAAGGTAAGCCCAACAAGCAGTGAGCCCATAAGTCCCGGCCTGTTTGTAGCAGCAATGGCGTCCACCTCTTCCAGCTTAAGATTTGCCTCTGCAAGCGCCTGCCTTACCACAGGTAGAATCCATTCAGCATGCTTGCGGCTTGCAATTTCCGGCACAACGCCTTTGTAAATCTGATGGAAGGGAATCTGGGTTGCAACCACGTTGCTAAGAATTGTCTTTCCGTCCTCAACAATAGCGCAAGCTGTTTCATCACAAGAACTTTCTATTCCCAATACTTTCATATCATGCCCCGTAAAAACTCAAATCAAGTTAAGATAAAACCCCTCTGCCTACAAGCGCGACGGAGTGGTAAAAACATAGCCCTTTGCAACAAGCTCAGGATACATGTCCTCCAAAAGCTTTGGCAAAACCGCAGCGGACTTGTCCACATGGCCTATGATTACCGCAAATCCAGCCCTGTTTGCAACTTCCAGCCCCTTGTAGATTTCGGCCAGCATTTCCTCACGGTTAACTGCATTGTCCAAAAAAGGAGCGTTTCTTTCTATTATATGTGTATCCAGTTCAAGGGCAGCCTGCCTTGCCTGGGTTTGGCTCGTAGTGCGGGAGTCCAAAAAGTACAAGCCCTTCTGCATGGCAAGGTCTATGATAAAAGTCATTTTAAGCTTGTCTTCTGTAATCAGGGAACCTTCGTGGTTGTTAAAGCCCTTAACCCCCGGCCCAAGTTCGCCCAAGTTCTTTTCTATAACCTGCTGAATTGCCCAGCTGTCCATGTCCGGCGTAATTGCTCCGGGTCCTGGATTTATGCCCAAATTCTTTGCCTGCATTGGCTGGTGAAGCATAAGCTCCTTTCCGTCCCTGCGCACAAGGGCCGCACATTCAGCTGTGTGTGGAAGCCCCGGAAGAACCGCCACTGTTATTGGAAAAGGAAGTGCAGTGTATTTTTTAACGTTTGCAACACTCATGCCGCCGTCGTCAATAACAAAGGCAAGCTTAGCGGCGTTATTTGCAGGCGGAATGTTGAATTTTGGCCTTGCTTCCTGAATTCCACCGTCCGGCCCATGGGGTTTTTGAATGGATGCAAGTTCATGCCCTGTCCCGGCATTACCTGACGCACCGCTACCCGACGCACCTTGGTTACCAGCATTGCCAGTTCCAGCAGCCGCGCCGCTAGCATGGGAAGATGAAGTGATGGAAGTGCCGCCATCCGAAGCCGAGCCCGCATTGCCATCCGTGCCAGCGCCTCCAGCTAAACCTGAACTGCCAGACGCACCGACTCCCGATGCCCCGCCGGATTTTCCAGCAGACACGGAAGCCCCCCCGCCCTTTTTTTTCTGGGCAGGCAAACTCGCAAGGTTTCCGCCGTCAAGGGTAAGCGCAGCTTCATCCCCTCCGGCTATTGCAGGCCTTTCCTCCGCAGGTGAACCGCCAAGCAAAAATGCAGTTCCCAGAAGAAGGGCACAAAAGAATACTATGCTGGCACACAAAATGCACACATACTTGCTGTTAAGAAGCACCTTGGGCTTTTTCTTCCTAGTGGAAGACCGCCTTTTCTTTGAGCGAACCGTCTTTTTTTTGCCGTTAGATTCCCTGTTTGCAGACATCGCCCGATTATACAAAAAAAGCGCCTTTTGTTCAATTAAGCGCTGTAGGTCTGCTGTAGCTATGCAAAATAAGAGCTGTAACCGCGCAAAAGCCCCCAGCCTGCATCCTACTTCCACAAATAGCTTGAATGAATCCCCTTAAGGTAGCCCATGGAACCACTTGCAAAAAGAGCGACTCCGGCCGTAAGCGCAATGTAATTGTCTTCATTGCAAAGAATTAGGTAGCCAAGAGTCATAACCGCAAAGCTGGCAAGAATCAGGGCCGAATTGTTGGACTTAGACTGCATGTAGTGCATAAAAAGCGTAAGCAGCGTAAGAATCACGACCACCGCCACGTAAATAATCAGAATACCCCGGCAGCCGCAAAAAATCGTGCTGGTCGTGGAATGGTTCAGACTGTTCATGGGCAGGGTAAGCCCCGCAAAAGCAGAAATTATAATCATTATCAGAAAATTGCGCTCAAAATTCTGCCTCTGCTCATTTTCCCTCAAAAGGGCGGCAAAAAGAAGGCTTATCGGACAAAGAATCCTCCCCGAAAGCACTATCCTTGCCATAAAAATCACAGTCCATGACGAAGGCTGAAAATCCTTCACGGAAATCAAAAGCCTGGCCCCCTCAAAGCAGCAGCCAATCAGAAAACCCGAAAAATACGAAATCTCAACCGCCTGGGTCTTCTCAAACATAAGGTAGACCGCAAGCGTGCAAAGGCAGCCGTAAAGCATAAAAAACACAGCCCCGGCAACCACGGCAGGAAAAGCCACCGGAAAAGCACCGGAAAAAAAATAAAAGGGACGGATTGCATTCTCCGGAAGCCCCACCCTGCCCCCCAAAGCCTTGTAGGCAAAAAAGAGAACGTTAAAAACCCCGTGCAAAAGGAAAAGGCAAAAAAGCCCTATCAAAAAGCGGTTTCTTATTTTTAAAGTCATAATCTAACAATACCCCACCGCCCCAGATTTTTCAAGGCAAAAACTTTAAATTAGAAACTTAAAAAAATCCACTTCTTCTTGATAATTCTTTTATGGACGATAGTCCTAACGGCTCTACCATTTTACTTTTTGACTAATCCGACCGCTCATGCCCCTCGTCACCGCCCTTCCGGGGTTCCGCCCTCCGGCTCCATTGCCGTCTGTCCGTAAAAATGCACTTGCCCCCGCAAAGACGACCAAGTTGCTCAAGCCCCATACTACATGAGTTACCAAAAAACAGCCGGCAACGCTACCGCGCCCCTCCACGGCGGCGTAGGCTTATCATCAAAAAACATCATGCAAACAGCAAAATGTCATTGCCGGGCTTGACCCGGCAATCTTTAACCACAGATAATACAAGCAAATAGACAAGCACACAAAATACGGGAATGACAATGATTTTAGAAAAGATACCACACAACTTATTTTTGCATAGATGATAATACCTTTATTTATTAAATTTCAAAAATGACTTCCTACTATGTTTACATAATGTCAAACTATACTAATACGACACTTTATATAGGCGTAACAAATGATTTAAGCAAAAACTTTGAATGAACTCCCCATCAGCCATTGCCGGGCTCACTGGAAACTGCCTTGCGAAAGCCCCGGCAATCTTTAAAACCACATCTACTTATGGCTAAAGATTCCCGCATCAAGTGCGGGAATGACAACACTTTGGCTAAGGGGGTTACTGAGCGGAGCGAACCACGCGGAAGCCAGTGGTGTAGTTGCGGCCGCCGAAACTGCCCCGGGACGTAACAGAACAGCTGGGAGCGACAGAGCTCCAGCCGCCGCCACGGAAGACGTGGCCGGAGCCGGACGACGGACCAGAAGACGGAGTGCTTGCGCTTATTCTGCTGTACCTGTCCCAGCACCATTCCCCTACGTTGCCGCTCATGTCGTAAAGGTTAAGGCTGTTCTTTGATTTTGTCTTTACCTCATGAGTCGTTGAACTGCTGTTTTCTGTATACCAAGCCACGTTTCCTATTATGTCGCTGCCGCTGTAGTCAGTCTGTCCGCTGTTGGTTATGTTGCCACCGCGGGCAAAGTATTCCCATTCCGCTTCCGTTGGCAGTCGGTAGCCATTGGCGGTAAAGTCGCATTCTGCAGCATTCCAAGTTGCATCGTTGCCTGCTGTGGGAACCGTAACATTGCCGGAAAAGTCCACTCCGCTGACTGTGTAGCAGGGAGTTAAATTCTCAGCAAGACTCCTTTTGTTGCAGTAGGTTATGGCATCGAACCAGCTTACCATCTCCACCGGTTTGTTTGTACCGGAAAAATAGCTTGGGTTGCTTCCCATAACAGACTGGTATTCTTCCTGTGTTACCTCGTGGTCGCAGCACCACCTTGCCCAGATGGTTACGGTGCGGCCGTCTATAAAGACTTTTGAGCCTGTTATGCCGTTTGACACGCTTCCCCCGCTTACGGAACCAACAACATCATCGTCATCAGAGCCACCGCCCCCTCCACCGCCGCAGGAAACCAGCAAAAGGCTAAGGGCACATGCTACAAGTACCCCCCCCCGACACCATACAGAAAACAAGCATTTTTTCATAATACTCTCCAAAACATTTTAAAATATTGCAACAGCCCCAATAAGCTGCCACTGTTGTAAATACAATTATTACACAGAATTAACCACTTTTCAATAATTTTTTATAAAGATTGCATCAGGAAAATACAGTTTAATACCATCATAGCATCCCCAGGCGCGGCAGGGATTGGAGCACCGCCGAAGGCGTTTCCCGCTTGCGGGGAATGGAGCGAAAGCGGAAGTGCGGAAAGCCCACCCACAGGGCACAAATTTTTCTTCCATAAAACTGCCGGTAAAACCATAAAAGCGCCGCCATAATGCCATAATAAGGAAGAAATAAAACCCCTAAAGATAAAAATTGGCATTCCGATAAAAAAAGAAAGAATTCGTTTTATAAATTTGGGAGGACTTATGAAAAGAATTGTTGCTTCACTAGCGCTTTTTTTGTGCGCATCACTCCTTACCACTCAAACTGTCTTTGCCGGCGACGCAGCCGTTTTTTCCGATATAGGTTTTTCTTCCGACGGTAAAGTTTACGTATTCGGCCAGTACGGAAAGCTGGACAAAACTTACGAAGCCTGGGCAGAAATTTACACCGTAGACGTAGCAGGCAATGTTTTTGTAAAGAACGAAGTCTACAAGACAAAAAACAAGTCCGGCTCTGGCAAGAACGCCTACGACAGGCTCCTAAAAAGCAATTCGGCAAAAATCGACAAATACAACTGCTCCAAAAAGCAGATTCCCCTCTATGTTCGCGAAAGCAACTCCAAGGCCCCGGACGAAGAAATCATTTTCAAAGATTTTGACGGTTCAGAGGAAGCTGGAGAGGACATCTACTACAACATAAAGCTCGTAAGCAAAAAGTCATGGGACCGCGGGCCAAATGTCCAGTCAAGCTTCTACATAAGCCTGGAAAAAAAGGATTCCGAGGGGAACGTCATCTACAGCAAAAAAGTTGGAACCCCGGACTACTGGAGGGAAAACATCACTTCCTACAGAATCGACCGCATCTTTACCGACCCGGCTGGAAAGAGCCTTGTCTTTATAGTGGAAAAGACCCTAAAGGATGACAAGGGAACGTCCATCCGCTACATGGTGGAGACAATCCGCCTTTAAATTTGGAAAATCTTTTGGTGGGAGGCAACTTAACAACCTGCTTTTAAATTAAGTTGTCGTCTAAAGATAGATTTATGCGGTATATGCGCCTGCCTTTTGCATATACCGCATTTTTTTTGCCCTTTACAGTTCCTTGATTTTTAAGTAAAATCACATTATAAATTAAAAATCACCAGAGTTTTACAGAGGCTTTTTATGGAAAAAACAAACCGCTCAATAAACTATAAAATCGCGCTTACGGGCGTATTCGGGGCACTCAGCGTAGTATTAAGCTTTACCCCCCTCGGCTACATACAGATAGGCCTCCTTGCCATAACCATAATGCACATTCCGGTAATCCTTGCCGTAATACTTGCAGGCCTTATCCCTGGAGTAAGCGTAGGCCTCATATTCGGTCTTTCAAGCCTAATCAGGGCAGCCCAAACAGGAAGCCCCTTTTTCATCAACCCCTTCTGCTCTGTCCTGCCCAGGATGCTTTTCCCGGTCGCGGTCTGGGCAATATGCAAGCTGCTAAACAAGCTGCCCGGCTTTTCAAAAGTAATCTCCGGCTCCATCGCAGCAGCCGTAGGCACACTCTGCCACACACTTATCGTAATGGCAGCCCTCTACATCTTCTACGCGGAGCCTCTTCTGCAGGGAATGAAGGGCGCAATGGAACAGTTCGGCTTTTCTACGGACAACCTTTCCCCGGTAGGCAGCTTCATCGCAATAATCGCATGCACCCTTGCCACAAACGGAATCTGGGAAATAATAACGGCTACAATAATCGTTGCAACAGTTCTAACTTCAATTTACGCTGTAAAAAGCAAAAAATCAAAGCTTAGCAAAATGGAAGAACTTCAGTAAGGACAGAACTTTTGAGGACGAAGTCCTACTTGCTCTGCCAAAAAAACCTTGGCTGCAACCGGCTCTCATGCCTTTCGTCACGGGCTTTTCGGGGTTCAAAGGAGAGCCATGGAGGGCTCGTCATTTGTTAGCACAAAGAGCAGGTGAGTTTTCGCAGAAAACTCATGGTAAAAAATTGCACGGATGCAATTTTTTACCAACCGCCCCTACAATCCCGCGTAGGCTATTTTTCCGCTATTCCACAAGTTTTTTCTTTCCCCACTCACCCAAAAGATTGTGGGCATCCTTTGCGGTAAGAACCTTTGCAAAAAGAGGAAGCGTCATCTCAAAGACTTGGCTCATAAGAATTGCCTCGTCCCCTGCAAATTTGCCAAGGACATAATCCGCAACAGAACCGTTGGTGCACTTTCCAACGCCAAAGCGCAGCCTCCAAAAGTCAGCAGTACCAAGAACAGCCTTTACAGACCGCAAACCGTTGTGCCCGCCAAGGCCACCGCCCCACTTTAGGCTAACAAAACCCGGTGCAAGCTCTATCTCGTCGTGCACAATCAAAATGTCTTCCGGCGGAATCTTAAAAAAATGCGCCGCCTCTACAACCGCATCGCCGCTAAGGTTCATGTAGGTAAGAGGCTTCATAAAATAAATCTTTGCAGGTGCGGAAGAAGGAATGGGCAAAGAACCGTCAGACCTCTGCTTTACAAGCCCGCTTTCCAAAAGCCAGCCCATAAGCACTTCGTAGTCAATTGCAAAAAAGTCAGACTTGTACTTGTTCTGCCAGCTTATCTTATTTGCAAAAGGCAGCGAATCTTCAAACATCCAGGCGGTATTGTGCCTTGTGTTCTCGTATTCGCGGCCATAGTTTCCCAAAAATGCAACCAGCTGAATCATGGCTAGAAAAGCCTCCTGCACTCAAGGTAAAAGCGCTTTTCGCTGGCCTCCCCCATGCTAAAGCTTTTTCTTGGCAAGGGGCCTGTCTTGTTGATTGTTGCAAAGAAAGAATCCTTGGCAACAGGCGGCAAAAGAATTGTTACGTTCCCCTCTTTTGCACCCAAGCGGAACACTTCCCCGCTTCCGTGTATATAGTCAATCTCTATTGCCTTACCAGAAGAATTTCTTTCTTTTATAAAGTCATCAAGAAGGGGCTGAATCTTGCTTACAAGAAGCTCCTTTATGCCAGTCTTGCAAAGAAGATAGCTTGTCTTTCCACAGGCAGTGTAGACAAGGCCAAAGTTTCCACCGGAAGATGCAACTTCTTTCTCAAGTTCCCCCTGGTTCTTTGCAAAATAAACAGAAGCATTCATTTTGTCCTTCAAGAATCCTTCAAGCTCATCCTTATCCGCACCCAAAACAACCCTGTGAATAGGCTCAAAGGTAAGTCCTTCATCGTATATGTTAACAATTTCCGCAAGGGCATAGCGCACAGGGCAAGCTGCAATTTCTTCATCGCTCTTTCCCAAAGCCTTAAGCTCTGCCTTGTATTCATCCCAAACAGCCTTAGCCGTGGCAAGAGAATGGTTTCCGTCTCCAACCGCAAACATAAAGGCACTTCCGTCAGAATCCGTATTCTTCTGCTTTAATTTGCCAAGCGAATCCTTAACCAAAGAAAGCTCATCATCAGAAGAAAGGGCCCAGCCTGTAATAGAACCGCTTTCAAGCATAAGGTCGCCTGAATAAACAGGGGCCTTTTTCTTTGCGGCCTCCCCTGCACGCTCAACAAGAAGCCTTTGCTGGTCGTTTACCAAAAGCATTATGTGGGGGCTTTCAAGAGGTGCGCCCTTCCTAATCTCCTTGCGTGGAGGTATGCGGTCAACAATGGTGGCCTCCGTAGCGCGGACAAGGCTCTTGCTAAAGGGCTTCCACTCGTAGGAATCAAGGTCTACGGCACACAAAAGGCCTTTCCTTACCCTGCCAAAAGCAGTTTTTCTTTCTATATAAATGAATTCATTTTTTGGCGCATCAAAAACACCTTCCTTCAAATATGAATCCATGGCCGAATGAATTTTCTTTATGCGCTCAGCCTTATCTGGGCTGGATAGATAAACCTCCGGCAAAATCAGATTCAAAGTGGAAGGTTTTCCACAAGTTGCCTTTTCCGCATTTTCCCAATAAGAAATATCCTGGGTAAACTGATCACACGCAATAACGCACCAAGTCTTTAAATCCTTATCCTTTGGCAGAAGAATCTCAGGCACTGCCAGACCGTATTCAGCAAAATTATTCATGCAAAGAGTATACCCCCATTTCCAAATTTATGCTATACTATCCTTAACTTATGCAATAATGCAGGAAATCAATTTTGTGTGCAGCGGAAGTCAAATCCGTCTGAAACCCCGCATTGGAGCGGAACGTAACGTGAATCAGACTTGTGTTACAATCCCTCATTCCTCTCAAAATTGATTTTCATAAATAGAAAATTTGGGGTTCTTAGGGGGTATCCCCTAAGCCGTGCCGGGGAATGGAGGGGGTTAAGGGGAGGAAAACCCCTCGCTTCGGAGTAGGCAACTTTTTTAACGTTAAAAAAGTTGCTCCCTTTAATTTAGGGGGTACGGGGGCAATCCCCTGTAAAAATTAAAAAGATGGCGGCAATAGATTTTCAGCAGACATTAAAACAGTCTCAACTTCAAGTGATGAGCCAAAAGCAGATTCAGGCTATGAATTTGCTTGCAATGGGTTCCACCGACTTGCGCGAAGAAATCTACAGGCAGGCGGCGGAAAACCCGGCGCTTGTGGTAACAGAATCATCTTCCTCTCCCGCAAAAAGAAAGTCTTCCCCTTCCAGAACGGAATCAACCAGGCTATCAGAAAACATAAGCTCTTCCGCCCAAGAGGCAAGCAACACGCACCTTCTGGCCCTGGAAGCAAAGCAGGACACAAGGGAAAGCCTTCAGGAGCACCTTCTGACCCAGCTCCATATAGAACACATTTCCAAAGAAGAAATGGAACTCGGTGAAAAGCTAATCTATAACCTTTCGGACAAGGGCTTCCATGTCCTCTCCCCCGACTCCTTTATAGACAAGGACCATCCAGAACAAAAAACGGAAATGCTAAACAAAATCATTTCCCTAATCCAGTCATTTTCCCCCGAAGGCTGCTGCACAAAAAATTCGGAGGAAAGCCTTTACGTACAGGCAAGACTAAAAGACAAGAACCAGCACCTTGCCCTCTTTATCCTAAACGGCCGTCTGGACTTTATAAACCCGCCGCTTGCAGACCGGGCAACAAAAAAAATCATCTCTTACCTTGCAGAACAAAAGAAAATGTTCGCACTAAAAGAAGAGGATGAAATTTCAAAGATAGAGCTTTCAGACGTTACGGAAGACACAGTGCAAAAGGCAATAGACTTTATCCGCACCCTTACCCCCTTCCCCGCACAGGGATTCGGCATCAAGGAAGCCCATTACGTTGCCCCGGACATTTACGTAGAGGAAGTTCTTTCCGCAAACGAAAGTGAAAGCTTGCCGGAAGAAGACTTTTCCAAGGGCATTGTGGTTTGCCAAGCACAGGCCGACCAAGCAACAGTTAGCAAAACAGACAAACCCCAAGCAACAGTCTGGAAAGTCCGCCCCGCAAAAGACAGTCTCCCCGCCCTAAGCATAGACAAAACCTTCGAACAGTACGCAGATTCAAAAAACAAAGCCGTAACAGAAGGAATAAAAAAAGCCCGCGATTTTATAGAAAGCATCCAGTACCGCCAAGACACACTTCTTAGCGCAGTTTGCGTAATCGTAAAAATGCAGCACGAATTTTTCAAGAAAGGCCCAGGCAACCTTGCAGCCCTAAAGCAAAAAGACGTGGCAGACATACTTGGAGTTCACGAAACAACAATTTCCCGAATGGCAAACAGCAAGTACATCCAGTGCCAGTGGGGCTTGTTCGAAGTAAAATATTTCTTTACAAACGCGGTCTCAGACACAAGCAAAGACCAGGTACTCTTCCAAATAAAACAGATTCTCGAAGAGCACAAAAACGACTCAAAAAAACTGAGCGACCAAAAAGTTGCAGATGCCCTCGCCGCAAAAGGAATAAATGTTGCCCGCCGCACCGTTGCAAAATACAGGGCGCAGCTCAACATAGAATCATCCTACAACAGGCAGTAAAAATTACAGTCCAACCTTCACGCTAACAGATTCATACCCCGCACCCTTTATCATGCTCTCCAAAAGCGACTTCACCTTCTTATCCGCATCCTTTTCAATTCCAGAATCCTTTATCTGGGAAAGCTGGCTTTCCATTGCGCGCTTAATCTCTTCCATAACTTCCTTGGTGTTCACGCCAACAAAAACACCGTCCTTTTCATCAAACACTTCCTGGCTAAGAAGGGCATTCTCCAAAATCTCCGAGCGCGGAACCTTTACAGAAACGCTGTTCCCATCAGGGCTAATGTTTATTCCAATATCAGAAACATCGCGGATTCCAACACGGATAATTCCCGTGTACTTAACAATGCTATAGGCCTTGCTCATTCCGGCCACCGCAGATTTTTTTATGCTCACCACATCGTTGTAGGTGTACTTAATCGCAGTAAGCTCCGCAACTTCCTGAATCTGCGAAGAAATCGTAGAATACTTTCTTTCTATCTGAATCTTTGTAAATTTTTTCCAGCCATAGTAAGCGGCAAGAAGAGCAGCAAGCAAAACAAACAGGAAGACAAAAAATTTCACAAGGCGCAAAGTCCCGGCAAAAGAAGAAGCCCTTCCCCTCTCTTCCCGGCCAGCATAGTCGCGCTCACTTTCCCTGTCTATCCTTCTATATTCATCTGCCTGAAGTGCAACTTCATTTCTTTCTTCATGCCCGGCCTTTTTTCCCGCACGACCAGCATTTTTCTTCAAAGATTTTTTTTCCATAAGTCAATCTCCTAAAAAAAATGTATCATAAATTTTCTTTTTGTAAAAGCGTATTTCTTCTTAATTTTTTGGACGGTACTATTATACGCTCTACCATTTTACTCTTTGGCTAACTCGGCAGACATGCCTATGCGTCACCGCCCTTCCGCCCTTCGGTAACCCTCATCCCGCTTGCGCGGGACTATGGGTTGCAAGCAACCCGGGGCTCCACGGCGGCGTACAACCTGGAAAAATCCCTCCATGGATTTTTCCAGGGATTGCAGAATCGCTGCGCAATTCTGCACGCCACTAAGTCGCCCTCCATGGCTCTGTATTCCTTGGCAAGAAAAAAAAAGATCCCTCCTTGGATTTTCTATGGATTGCAGAAGCGCGTTGCACTTCTGCATGTTGCTAAGCTGCCCTCCATGGCTCAGTATTCCTTGGCAAGAACGAAAAGCTCTCCTCCGTGGATTTTTCCAGGGATTGCAGAATCGCTACGCAATTATGCATGGTGCTAAGTCGCCATCCATGGCTCGATATTGTTTGGCAAGAACGAAAATCCCCGTTCCCTGCACTCGCAGCGCAGCGTCAAGCGGCCTGCAAAAGGAAACATTTCTCAAAAAAATTTACGCAAACTTCTACGTTTTTAACTTTTAGCTATGAATGTATATATGTAGACCAAAGAAAAAAAACGGAGACAAAAATGAAAAAAAGACTCTTAGCAGTTTTATGCCTTGGGCTTGCAGTTGGCAGCGCAACATTCCCAAGCGACCTTTCTGCCCAGACAAAAAACCAAGCTTCATCAATCGACGGATTTGAATTTGTAAACAAAGACATAGGAGAAATTCTCTACACGGTAAGCATGTACCGGGGAATAGCAATCGTTGCGGACGACACGGTAAGCGGCAAGATGACATTCCGCTTTGCAGGCACGTCTTTCGAAAGCGCCTTTGACAGCTTTCTAAAAGCCCACCGCCTTTACGTAAACAAAAGCCCGGAACTGTGGATTGTAAGCAGAGTAAGCATAAGACAAGAAGACGGCACTTTCTTTGCAGACGCAATGGACTGCAAGCCTTCCATGATTGCAGAAAAACTGGGAAGCTATTTCGGCACAACGGTAACTTACGAGCAACTTTCGGAAACGCCTGTTTCGCTCCACGCAAACTTCCGCGGGCAGGATAAAAGCCTAGCTCTAAAGACCCTGCTGGAGGCCTTGATTAGGCAGTGCGGGAAGGAATATGTCTGTGAAAATATTTTTAGGACGGAGGATCAAGCCTCAATCGAATTTCATATAAAGCGGGCAACAAACCATAACGATGGCCGCATGCAAAATTCAGGAAGCTCACGACTCCACATCGCCCGCAATCAACAGGAGCAAGAACTTTTTGACGCAGACATTCAGGATACAAGCGCGGGGGTCTGCCTTGAAGAATTGTTTTCAAATGCCCAAAAGCAGTTTTTGTTTTCATGCGACACATCAGCTCCAATAAAAAGGATAAAGTTCCAGGGAAAGAGTTTCGAGGACACGCTTTCGCTAATTTGCTCAAGTGCAAACCTTGACTGCACGGAATGTGGGGGAATATACTACGTCATCCCGCCACAGGAAAAAAGCAGTTCAGCGCGCGACGCAGGCAAAATATGGAAGAGGCACCAGTTCAAGTACTATCCATGCACAAAGGCAAACAATCTTATTATGCAAAGATTCGGCCAGCAGCAGGCTATCATGTTGGAAGACGAAAATGCCATACTATATTTTGCAAAAACAAAGCTCCACGATTCAATAGAAAAGTTTTCGTCATCATTCGACACAAAACAAAACATAAAGCGCATCGAATTGCGCTACATAAAAACCGCAGACTTTCTGGCAGCCCTTCCACCAGGAATAGAGCAGTCCCAAATCGTAAAGTCAAAAAGCGACAACGAATTTTTCTTTACAGGAAGCGAAGAACAATATAATCAGCTAAAGGAAAACCTTAGCCTAATCGACGTTAGCGAAAAAAGAATCCGCTACGACTTGCTTGTAATGCAGTACCAGTCAACGGATGACTTTTCCTTTGACGCATCTCTTAGCTCAAGACGGCTTGCCTTGGGAGACAAGCACAACATGAGCGCGGCACTTGGTTCAGTCCTAAACCTAAACCTTGATGTTGTGGGAGCATTCGGACTAAAGTTTGCATCATCACTTCAAAGCGCAATAAACGAAAACCGGGCACACGTTTTTGCAGACACAACCCTTCATGGCGTTAACGGAGGAACGATAAATTTCAAGAACACAAACACCTACCGCTACCGTGACAACAACCTAGATCCGGAAACAGGAAAACCCATTTATTCAGGAATCACACGCGAAATTGTTTCCGGTCTTACAATAGACATAACAGGCTGGGTAAGCGGAGACGGAATGATAACCAGCAAGGTAACCGCATGTGTTTCAAGACAAGGAGCAGACCTTTCTTCAAAAACAGGAAACCCACCTCCAACAAGCGAAAAGACAATCACAACGGAAGTGCTTGGCAAAAGCGGAGAACCTGTAATCCTAAGCGGACTTTTACAAAACGAAGATTCCCTCGTAGAAGAAAGGACTCCCCTGCTCTCAAAAATTCCTGTCATAGGCTGGCTCTTCAAGTCCCACAAAAGGACAAAGGAAAACACGGAGCTTGTAATCTATCTTGTTCCCCACTGCGAAAAAAAGGAAAAAGATGCAAAGAGTCCAATGCAGCCGGAAGAATCTGAAAAAGAATTTACCAAGCGCGTCCTTGACAAATTCATTTTCTCAAATAAAGAGGAGCTTTAAATGAGCGGCTTTAACTCCAACTTTTCACTTTCACCGGTGTTCTGTCTTCACAACGGAACAATTGTCCTCGATGACAACAAGCCGGACAACACAATAACATTCGGGCTTCTGGATTCTTCAAATGAAAAGCTAAAGGAAAGGCTCTGTCATGCAGTCCATTCAAAAAATGACTTTACGGGAAAGACTTGCGGTATAAATTTCAGGCAGATAAAAAAAGAAGAATTCAACTTAATGCTTTCAAAACTTTTTGAGCGCAAGGAAAACAATCTGGCAGTGGAAGAAAGCAGTACGCTAAAAGAAAAGGAAGAAAACGAAGCATCAGCCTTGCTTTCCAGCCTAATATTCAGTGCACAGCACCAAGGAGCCACAGATATACACATTGAATCAGAGGACGTGCGCTTCCGCGTAAAAGGCAAATTGTCAAAATACACAAGTCTGGAAAACAAGAGCCGGGAATCGCTCGTCCAAAGAATAAAGCTTCTTGCAAAAATGAACGTAGTTGAAAACAGGCGGGGTCAGGACGGGCAATTCTCATTCCGAGGAAACAAAAACGAAAGTATTTTTGTCCGAGTCTCATGCATTCCTACCGTCGGTTCAAGCGGAGAAAGTGAATCCGTTGTCCTCAGGCTCCTTGATTCATCAAAGATACCACTTTCGCTAGAAAAACTTGGATATGACATTTTGCAGATTAGGCTTCTAAAAAAACTTTGTCACATGGAAAATGGCCTAATCCTTATCTGTGGTCCAACTGGCTCCGGAAAATCCACTACAGCAGGAGCACTTCTTCAGGAAATAAGGAAGACTGAATGCGAGACAAAAAAAATAATCAGTCTGGAGGATCCCCCCGAATATGTTTTACCGGGAGTTACGCAGGTTAAGATTCAGGCAGGACATGACATGGATTTTGCAGATGCACTAAGGAGGGTTTTCAGACAGGATCCAGACGTAATTTTCATTGGAGAAATACGCGACAGTCTTACGGCCAAAGTTGCGCTTCAGGCGGCTCTTACAGGGCATCTTGTAATTGCAACCCTGCACACAGGAAACATTGCACAGGCAAAGCTCCGCCTAACAAACCTTGGCGAGAGCTCTTCCCTGGTAGAAGAAATCACCAGGGGTGTAATCTCCCAGAGGCTAAACAACGGGAAACTCCGTGCAGAAATCGAGGTGAGCAATGTCAAGTAAAAACAGATTTTTATTCGTAAAGGTCCTCAATTCGCTTTTGGAATCTGACATAGCACTTTCAAAGGCACTTATCATCATTCAAAAAATGAAGTCTGTAAAAAATTCAGTACGAAATGCTGCGGGGGAAATAGAACTGTATCTTCAGCAAGGCTCACTCTTTTCCGTTGCGCTGCAAAAATGTTCTTCCATTGAATTCAATTCAATATACGGAGCCTTTGCATCATGCGCACAAAACGGGGGAAGCATCCGCAAAATATTTAACTTCCTATACAAAAGGGAAGACAGAATTAGACAGAGACGACAAAAGATTATTCTTTCAGTTATATACCCTGTCTTTGTAACAATTGCAGCAATGGCAGGCTGCATAGCACTTATGGCATTCGGCAAAAACATCATCCCAAACATCACGGGAAAGTTTGACTTTGACCTTTACCATAAAAATGCCGTGCGCGGATGCATAAGTGCAAATATATTTTTAGCTGCCTGCATCGCTTTTTTCTTCCTTGCAATCAAAAGGATTTTTTCAAAAGAGGAATACATAGACACGTTCAATATATTGAATTTCCTTACTCTATCAGGAGTGGATTTTTACAATGCGCTAAAAACATCACTTCTTGCTGTAAAAAGCAATTCAAATCTTAGGAACAAAATCATCCTTGCACTTTCTGATTTGGAACATGGACACCGGGCATCAAAAGCATGCCAGAGGTTTGGGGAAGAATTTCTTTTACACATGGAACTTGCAGAACAATCAGGACGGGCAGACCAGGCATTAAATTCAATTTGCGAAAACATTGAAAGAAAAAGCGGGGAATGGTCAAAAGTTTTTATGCAGATGATTGAACCCGTTTGCATGACCATCCTTGCAGTCTACATAACGCTCTTATTAAAGACGGTTATTATGCCGGCTTTGTTTGAATATGGAATATAGCTAATAACTTTACGGAGGAACTATGAAAAAAATCAGGACAAAAAAACGGGGGTGTTTAAATGAAAAAAATCCTAGACAGGGGAATCATTGCAGCGGTTTTACATTCGTTGAAACGCTTGCGGTACTTGCAATCGGAGCACTCCTCTCTGCAGGAGCCGGGATTTCCGCCGCTCGCATCATGGAACTTGCAAGAAAGACATCGGCCAGGCAAACGCTTGAGCATTACAAGGCGGCCATGCAATCCTACTATCTGGACTGCGGCAGTTTTCCCACAACAGAACAGGGGCTTGTTGCGCTGTGGACAAAACCCACTCTTGTTCCCGTCCCGCAAAACTGGAACGGACCATATCTGGACAAGGAAGTCAAACCTGACCCTTGGGGAAATGACTACGTGTACATCAAAAACGGAAGTGCAACATTTCCGTCGGACTGCCCGCAAAACTTACCCTATGCCGTCATCTGTTACGGAGCAGACGGAGTAGCAGGAGGAGAAGGTGAAAATGCAGACATCGTTTCTTATAGATAAGCTTAACAAAAAAAGCGAGGGACATATACTCATTCTTACGATGATTGTTCTTTGTGCACTTTCATTTGTATGTGCGGGGATTTGTGCCTGCGTAAATGCTCAATACAATTCAGCTGTAAAGCAAAAGTATGAATTCTATTCTTATGTAGAAGCAGAAAACAATGCGACTAAGGGAAATATAAAATGAAGATTATAGAATTAATATGCTGCTGTGCAATTATATTTTCTTTTTTTCCCTTTATATCTGAAGCTTTGACTCCAGCCATAAAGATTCATTCAAAAACTGTACAGATTGAACATGAATTGAACAGAGATAAATTTTTATATAACGGATTCATAAACTTGTGCAAGACAACTGAAGATTCGCAATGGCTTCTAGAATCCGCCCTATGGAAAGACACATGTACAGCATTATGGAATTTTGAAGACTTAAAAATACAGCACGAAGGAAATTTCTACAGGGAAACATGGAAGTGCTACGGGAAAACCATGGAAGCATTATTCTACAAAAAACAGGAGGAGTTATGAAAAAGGAATACGTAAAACGAGACGACTATGAGCTTTATTCTTTTCCAATGCCGTTTTTACTCAAGCGCAGCAGAAGGAAGAATTATATTGCAAAAAAACTTGAACAGCTCCACCCATGTTTTTCTGATGACTGCTGCTATGACACAAAATACAGTCTCAAAAAAGGAAAACTTATGGCAGCCGTTGCCGTCATGGACAAGGTAAAACTTGCTGAATACAAGAGCGGAGACAAAAAGCACATTCCCCTAAAATTCGGAGATGAAAACAAGCTCAGGTTTTTCAATTCAGATAAGATTCTGAACATTTTCCTAGCTGTATTCATAAGCCTTTTGGCAGGAATATTTTTTGTTTCTCACACAATCCATTCGGGCGGGAAAATTCAGTCAGCAAGGCACAAAGAGAACAAAAGCTCCCCCAGTGTTATGGAAACTGACCGCAACGCAGATGTTTCCAAATTGCAAGTCCATCAGAGCCTACTGCTTGCATACAATACGCTTGATAACTTTTTGCAAAGGACTCGAACGGAGGGTGGAAAAATAAAAAGCTGTTCGCTAATTTTTCTCGAAGATAAAAATGCAGAGGAAACATACAAAATGAGCTTTAGCATGTTAGAATGTTTTCCACAAGCCTTTTTTGACATCAAGGAAGACAAAAATGGTGGACAAAAAATATTTTCACCCGTCACCTACTCTGCATCCAAGCCAGAATTTTCCGCAAGTCTATACGGCAAAAGCCAAAATGTAATTATGCTTAAACAGGAACTTTCCAAAAGCCAAATTGACGACATTCGCCTTTCGATATGGAGTTGTAACGGAGTTTTGCTTACAGACTTTTCCGATGAAGGTACGGTTGAATTTCTTTTTCCAAACAGTTCGGCAGAAAAGCTTCTTGAAGGGCTAAAGTTTGTATGTGACGAACATTCTATTTTTCCGGCCGTAATAGAAATAGAAGGAGGTAAAGTAAACAGCAGAATGAAAATCATCTTTGCAGAAAAAATCGATGAAAAAGACTGCAACCCGCTTGCCCTAATAAACAAGCACAGTAGTGTTTTCTTGCCAAGAAACTTATCCAAAGAAAAAGCAAGTAAGATACATACACAGGCAAAAAAGTCTTACGTCATGGAAAAGCTTGAAAAGAGGGAAGCCTTTGGACGAATAACACAAAAAGACGGAAGCGTTCTTGTGTTTTACAAAAATAACAATGGAAAAATAACAGGAGAAAGACAATGAAAAAAAGCACAATATTGAAAGCGACATTCTGCGTAATCGTCAGCATAGCAATGTCCTCATGCGCAACAAATTCTTTTTCAAAGCAGGGAAATCTGCATGGGATGGTAACAGATTTAAATGGAGAGCCAGTGGCAAACTATTCAATCACTGATGCAAACAAGAAAATCGTCACAAGTACCGATGACAGGGGATTTTTTACTCTTGAACTAAAGGATTTAAGAAGAAAGGGATTTTTAGGGCACAAGCAAAATTGGCAGAGTATGAAGTTTGATTTTTCAGAAGCGTCAATCAACAGACTCTACGTCATTCAAATCAAAAACGCTAAAGACTTGAAAAATGAATTTGAAAACCTCTTGGAACAGGGCAACTATTTTCTTGCAGAGAAGACTCTTTCGGACTGCGAGGACGGGGCAATCCCTCAAAATGAACTTGCCATGTATAAGAGTCTAATTGCCTACAAAAAGGATGACTTTAGCGAAGCTAAAAGATTGCTTAACACCACTATGAAAAAAACTTTCGACTTTGATTCCAGCATAGAATTTTGCAAATACAAAAACTTGCTCGAATCAAAAATTCAAGAGACAAACACAGGAAAAGGAGAATAATTTAAATGAAAAAGAATGTTATATTCAGTTTTATTTTATCAGTTTTATTTTTTGGATGCGCCACCGAAGCAAATTTCAAGAAGCCCTACTACATATCAAACACACAAGTAAACATTGGAGAAAATTCAGGAATATGCAAATTTGCATGCGTATCATTCAATTTTTACAACAACAGTGAGCAAAATATAAAAAGCATCAAATTCTCCGCACGAGTATATGATTCAGAAGGAGAAAGCGCAGGATTAATATCAAATGGAATAAGATGCAACATAACATGCCCAATAGCCCCAAGAGAAGACAGATCAATTACCATTAGCCTCGATGACATCATTGGGCCTGAAGTAGATGAAAATTACACCGTAGATTTTTTATATGCAACAGAAATTGAATATGAAGATGGAACATCATGGGCTGACCCATTTGGGCTGTATTGCAATTAACTTAGGAGGCAGCAATGAAAAAGTTTACATTCGTATTTTTTGTATTATTTTCAATTATATTGCAATCATGCAACTTTGGACTTGAAGACGTTTCCTCTTCCACCTGTTCCGACGGCACACCACCATCCGTCCACCCGAAAAGCAAATGGACTTTTATCGTATATATGGCCGCAGACAACAACCTCGACTCAGCAGCACTTGAAGACTTTAGGGAAATTGAAAATGGAAGATGCAATAACGACCTTGTAAAGACATTAGTTCTTTTTGACAGGGCAAGCAGTAACAATGAAAATGAAAAATCCTGGTCCGGGACTAAGCTTTTTGAAATCGACCATTCATCGGCACAATCAAAATCCATTCAACTGAGCCACAAATCCCCAGAAGGAGCCTATCTTTCTTCAGAAGAACTAAACATGGGGGATACAGAAACTCTGATTTCTCTCCTGAATTTTTCGCGCAAATATTATCCTGCAGATCACTATGGGCTTATCATCTGGGGGCATGGAACAGGATATCGCTTCAAGAAGAGCAGTACAAACAGAGCAATTGCAATTGACGACACCAGTGGAACATTCATGACAATCCCTGACCTCCGCAAAGCAATACAGACAGGAATGGGAAGTGATAAACTTGACCTCATTGGATTCGACACTTGTTTCGGTGCAGAACTGGAAGAAATTTACGAACTAAAACATGAAGCACATTGGTTTGCTGGAGTTGAAGGAGTTCAAGATGCAAGCGGATGGGATTATTCATCATGGATGAATCAAGAACTTGAGAAATGCACCCAGGGAAATGAAGTTGCAAAATTAATTGAAAAACAATATTCATCAAAGAACGATAAATCATTTGCAATCGTAAACATGGATGCAGTTCCCGACCTTTTTGAAGCATTCAATTCCTTTACAAAAAAAGCAGCACAATTGATAAATGATGAAAAAGACGCAACAAACCTAAAAGAAAAGATAATGGCAGAGGCAAAAACATATTCTGTATCGGGAACTTTGCTTAACCCTGTATATGTAGAAATATCAAGCATGGCAAGTATTTTCTTGGAAGATTATCCCAAGCTTCTCAATGACATTTTACGTCTAAATGCTGCATTAAAAAAGGTCACTTCTGAAACATATTGCAGTGCACAAGAAATATTCCCCATAGGAATTTATTTTTGCTCCTGTAATGAAAAGGGGCAAATCGCAGAACAAACATCCTCATACTATATGCAAGGAAGCGGAGCAGACGGACTTTGTCAGTTTGTACAAGATGCAACTGGCTATGTTCCAACCGCAAACAAGGAAGGAAGCTTACTCGACAAATTGCTAAGTAATTATAAATTTTCATTGTAGGAGGTACAAATGAAATTAACTACAATCTTAAAAAGAGCATTTTGTTTGACAACAGGAATACTCCTATTACAGACAAATGCAATCACAATGCCGCTCCTAAAATTTGCAATAGGAGTTTCAGGAGGAAGTGCATCCTCATCTGCATCAGCAAGCTCAGGAGGCTCAAGCAGCACAGGGGGCTCTACAGGATCCGCCAGTTCTGGAAGTACATCCTCATCGGGAAGTTCAGGATCAGCATCCTCAAGCAGTGGAGGAGCGAACGGCGACTCGAGCAGCGATTCAGGCAACTCTGCAACTACAGGAGAGGGTGTAGGAGAAACAATCTGGAACACATCCGGTCCTTCTGTCTCTGACAAAAGCCAGGCAGAAAGTATTTCAGCTACAATTTCTGGAATAGAATCTGCAATTTCAAATTGCTTTACCGGAATTCAAAACTCGGCAATTTCCGCCATATCTAACTTTTCGTTTGGAAAAGGTCCCAAAAGCACACCGTCAGATGTATCATGCTTTTTTCATGCACCGAATGCTTTTGACTATAATGGAAAAATTAACAGCCAACTCTTTTCAATACCCTCTCCAAGCATATTCTCATCGGGAATAGCAAGTTCCATTCAAAATGCCCTTCCGTCAAATGTGACAGAAGCATCAGAGGCACCGTCGCTTGTAGGCGACCCGGTATTCATTACTGCAGGTAAGTTTTTCATCAACGATTATGATGCAAATTTTGCCTGGGGCATAAACAATTATAGCGTTTTCAGAAACCTCATAAGCGGAAATCATTTGTGCGGTTCATATGGACACCAGTGGTTCTGTTCATTAGATACAAGAATTATCCGCGGAACGAACAACAGCGAACTGGAGAAGATTAAAGCTGAAATTAAGAAGCAGGAAAAGGAAATAAAGAACACATCTAATTCCATAAGCTCCATTTCCTCATATTACCGTTCGGACCTAAAGGCAGAGCTTGAAGATGTAAAAGCAAAAGTGAAGGCAGCAAAAATCAAGCTTCAGAAGATGGAAGAAGATTCGATAAAAAATAAAGAACTGAATAAATTTTCCGAATGGGGATACGAAGACAAAGCCGCAATGCTCAATCCAAGTTCAATAATTTTTATTGATGACAACGGTAATATTTTTATTTTAGATTATAATGAAGAAAACAACCGCTATGAAAACTGTGACAAAGCATCTCCAAAGGAACTGTATGCAACGCCAACACCAGACGGAGGTACAGAAATCCATTATCTTTCAGGGCTGACAAAAAAATTTTCAGCATATGGACTTCCTGAATATTACAAAGACCGTTACGGATCCACGATTGTATTTTCACTTGACGGGGCACACAAAGTCAAAAGTATTCAGCATAATGGAAAAACTATATTGACTTTTTCCAGAAATGAAAAAAATTTTTTGACTAAGATTTCAAATGAACTTTCCAAAAGCCAGCGGCACTTTTACTACGACGGAAACAAGCTGCTAAAAGTTGTAGACGAAGACAATGACACATATCAATATGAATATGACAGCGATGGTGACATAAAAAAATGTATTAAGCCTGACGGAAATTTCAACGAAATTTTTTATGGTCAAAATTCTTCTGACAAAGACAGCAAGAAAGTAATTTCAGTCAAAAATGAAGAAGGATGGACAGAAACCTTTGACGGTGATTTTTCAAACGGGAAATTAACCTATACAGACCCAGAAGGAAAAAGCATTTCCTATTATTTTGAAGATGGAAATCATATCACAAAGGAATTTTTTTCTGATGGCAGGTTTACAAAAAGAACTTATGATTCAAACGGCAAAATAGCAACCTTGGAAAACAATTATGGTATCAAGGCCTTCTCTTATGATGCATATGGCAACTTGACAAAAACAAGCTATAGTGACGGCTCTAATGAGACATGGACATATCAGCAGCCATACAATCTTTTGACATCATATCGCGACAGAGACGCAGTTATTACGACCTTTGAATATGACGTTAATGGATTCCTAAAGTGCATTAAGCGGGATGAAAAAACTCTCTTCAGCTACACGCCGAACAATTGGGGTGGAATCAGAAAAATCACAGGCTGCAACAATGATTCTTTTGAATATGACGAAGAAACTTATGCATTAAAGAAAGACAAAAATGGAAAATACGAATATGACCCTTACGGACGGATAATCTCCTACACAAACATCCAGGGGTTAGTCTGGACTTGGGATTACGATGGCCGCACAACGATATTCCGCACACCAACAAACATAGAGCGAAGAATCACAACGAACAGCAGAAAGGATATCACATGCAAAACCGAAAGCGATTTGACAAGTGGTAAATCAAGGGCATGGCTATTCAACTATGGAAAGAGCCATAACATCACAGAAATAAAAACAGGAACAGGAGATGACATCAAAAGTGCCATTGCAAATGCAAGAACAAAATCAATCTATGAATACAACCCGTCCGGAAAAATAAAAGCGTTGTATTTGTGGAATCATTCTGCTGCAGCATCAAATGATGCGCCCTGCATAAAAACAGAATACGAATACAATTCTTTGGGCGACATTACAAAAGAGACGAGATACTTTGTAGACAATAACAAGATGATTATTGGAAACAAGTTTACAAACGAATTTACATACTCGTATGAAAATGGAAACAAAGTAATCCGTATAAAAAAAGACGGAAATCTTTATGCGACGGAATTCTATAATGAAAAAGGCTTTCTTGTAAAAAAAACAGACGCGGAAGGCCGCTCTTCAACCAACAACTTTTCTCCTGCAGGAAAATTACGCGAATCTATAAATCCGTATGGAGGAATCACGAAGTATTCCTATGACCCTTTTTCTGGACAAATTGCTTCAATAGTACAAGATAACACTCATATTTTTGATTTCCACTACGGAACTGACAGTAGATTGGCAAGAAAAATCAGTGCAAGCGGATTTGTAACAAATTATTCATACACTGAAAATTCAGGAACGACAACCGTTACAGAGAATACAAAAAATTATGTTCAAAAAACAGAATATGACTCTCTAGGCCGTAAGAAAATAATGCAAAAGCATCAGTGCAATGACGGAAGAACGCTTGTAGAAGAAATTACACACGATGATAAAACCGGTTCGGTAACAAGAAAAAACGGGAAAATTTATTGTGAATCAAAATATGACGCATGGGGAAATTTACTTTATGATGCAGAAACAGAAAAAACATTTTCCTACAATGAATACGATGCCGCTGTTACCGAGCAATGCGGAAAGACAACGACGCACTATCTTTACAACGCACTAGGAATGATTTCTCAAATAAAAGATGATAACAACGAGCAGAATTTTTCATACGATGCAAAGGGAAACCTTTTAAAGCATACGGATTCCTTGGGAACTGTTTTGGAATGCGAATACGACTCATTTGACAGGTGCACATCAAGAAAAGAAAGAGGCATGCCTCCAAAGGAATTTTCCTATGACGGATCAGGCCTTATTGTAAAAGTCTTTGAATCTGGTGATTTAATTCAGCAAAAATCCTACTCAAAAGACATGCGCACCCTAAAAGTACGTGATGCTCTCGGCAATTTGCGGACCTACACATTTGATTCATTCGGCAGAAATATCAGTGAAACGAACGCTTTGGGAAAAACAAAAAAGACGATTTACAACATAAGAGACAACTCTATTACCACAACGGATTTTAACGGAAACACAATCACACAAAGTTTTTCGGAAGAAACCGGAAAGCAAATCACGAAATATGGTGACAAAACATTCTCTGCTCTGCACTATGATGTTTTTGGATCCATCATAAAAGCCGAAACAGAGGCTACTGTTCAGACTTACAAGTATGATGAATCAAACATGCTGGTTTTGGCGAATGATGCTGACAAAACGACAAACTATTCGTATGACAAGCATGGACGCGTCACAAGAATTTCATTAGATGGATACGATACAATTTATAGTTATGATTCAAGCGGAAACTTAAATTCTGCAGTATCAGACATGAATAAAATCAATTTCTGTTACGATAATTCTGGGAATGAAAACGGTTCTTTAAGTTCAAGCGGAGTAAGTGTAACAAAGGAAAAAGATGAAATCGGCAGGGAAATTCTTACGGTTCAGAGGGATTCCTGTGGTAACATCTTGTTTGCGGAAGGAATCATCTATGACAGCAATGGTCATATTGCATGCACTATAAACTCAAAACCCTCATTCTCATTGTTTGAGTATGATAAGCATGGACGAATACAAAAACATGTTGTCGCATACAGCAAAGAGATTGAAGAAAAAACTTACAGGGAATTTGAAGAATATGGTGAAAAGCCCTCTGCCCGTCCGATTTATGAGTCAGTTGACTTTCCAAAGGAATTCGTAGAAAAGGCAAAATTTCTTTGCGAAAAAATGAATTTGGATTTCACTTTCTCATCACAAGAATCATGGATTGAGTCATACAAATATGATTTAAACGGAAACAGAGTATCAAAGTCAAACGCATTGGGCACGCTGAATTATGAATACGATGCAGAAAACAGACTTGTAAGAATTTCAGGAAAAAATTCTTCAGCAGCAGAGTTCAAATACGATGACAATGGAAATTTAATATCTGAAAATACCCTTTACAAAAACGTTACTTTATCTTATACTTCTTCCAACAGATTAAGAGAGAGTAGAGTTGTCGATTACAGGACAGAAAGCAGTTTCACAGAATCATTTACCTACGATGCTTTTGGCCGCAGACAGTCAGTACGTGACAATACGGGTTGCACGGTGCGCTCTGTATACGACGGATTAACGATGAATGAACTTTGTGAATACGAACCATTTGCATATTCTAACGCCAATTCAGGCGGATCAGAATATACAGGTGAGACTCAGCAGGTGCGTTTTGTAGACATAGATTCTTACGCAGCGAAAAGCCGCACAAAGAGCACTTCTCAGACTCGTTGCAATATTACCCGCTACTTCACCTATGCAAACGGAAGAAAAATTTTCCAAGCCAATTCATTCGTTCCAAAATACTCCACCTCGCAATCCACCTCGTATGAATTGACGTCAGACGGCAGGGGAAGCATAAGGTGCTCAGTTGCAGCAGACGGAAGCTCATACTATTCAGTTGACTATGATGCTGATGGAACGCCTTATTTTACCAATAACAAAAATGGCATAAAAACAAACATTGATACTGCAGCCGCAGTTGTATCAGGTGCAGACTTTGCCTATGCCGGCAAAAAATACAATGCGACACTTGGCATGTACGACTACGGATTCAGGGATTACTCTCCTGTTCTTGCCCGCTTTACAACGAGTGACCCTATCCGCGACGGAATGAACTGGTATGCATACTGCGCAGGCGACCCGGTAAACTTTGTGGACTTGTGGGGACTCGAAGCGGTTGCAACAAGATTCAACCAGAGGGATATTGGTGCAAAGGTTTACCTTCCACGCAGCAAACCGCTAAGCTCTGAAGAAAGGTCGAAAGCAAATAAGAGGTTTGGAGAAAGTGCTTGTGCTGCTACAACAGTTTTGAACATTGTCTCTGAGCAGTACACCGCAATAACTGGTGAAGCAATGACACAGGAACAGGCAGTTGCAGCCATGAACAGTGCGATTGCATCCGGTGCAGTTGATTCCGTAGACGCAACAACAAATTTCTATACGGCAGCAAACGCGATGTGGGCATCAACCGGGCTGAAAGGCTCCTTCACCTATACGACGGATAACCCAGAGCACACAGTCTACTGTCTGAAGAGTGACAATATTTATTCAGGGAAACACTTTGTAAACGGAATTGGAAACGAAGAATATTACGACGTGTTTTCAAAAAAGACCGGAGATTTGAATGCACCAGGAGTCCACATTATTGGAATTCGCGGCTATGATTTTTCCAAGAACAATTAAAAACATGGTGACTGGCCAAGCACCTACTTTTTGATTGCATAAATGTTTATAATCAGGACGTGCTGTTAAAGTAACTTTTAGCAGTACATCCTGTTATTTATAATAGGAGTGATAGATATGAAAAAAAGAAAAGTTCTTCTTACGGCGGTATTGGCAAGCTGCATTTTTTTGAATTCAGCATTTACAGAAGAGGTCGCGGATGCAAAGTTTGTAAAACTGGAAGCAGATGAATTAAGATCTTTGGACTACTCAAAATCTGTTTCCGTGGGAGAAGCACGCAGCAACCATAGGCGGACCGGCTTTGATGCAGAAGCAAGAATGAATGTTGGGAATTTTGATTTCGTATGCAAAATAGAGTATATTGATTCAAAGAAAACCGAATACTACAAAGTTGAAGATTTAAAGGCAGAGTATATAGATGAATACAATCTTTACCTTGACATCAATGGCACTTTGATTCTTTCCGCAACACGACAGTTCGGATTTTTTGAGGGAGTTGAAAAATCAGCTTTCTTTTCTCCATACGGCGCAAATCCTTTGCTTACAGAATTCAAGCAGACAGGCGAGAAAGACATCTATGCCTACTGCAACATAAATGCCCTGGGCGGAGAAATGTGGGGATACAAAACGGCGAGCAAAGTAATAGCATACAGCCGCACTGCAGCAAAAATAAACTTTAATGGAAAACAAAGTTATTTTGTACGCATCTCTGGAGACAAGAGCCACCAGTACAACTGGATTTCAGCAGATGCCCTTAAATTGAGCGAGAAGCAAATTCTTGCACTTCCTGTGGAGGATGTTGAAGCAATATGCTTTAATGAAGTCAAAACTGGAGAATGGTATGAAGTTCCAGAAAACAAGCTTGTAGTTTTAAAAAATCTTGATATGGGCTATTCATACAACAGGGATTTTTTAAGGTTGCAGCCAGGTTCCGTCATATTTGCAAAATACAAAAGCAATGATTCAACAATCACACAAATTCCAGAATGGGGATATGTAAGCTTGAAAGGCCTAAAGAAAGTAACCTTTCCTTTTGAATACGAAAAAGTGGAAAATTCTCAGGAGATGATATTCATTTGCCTTACAGGAAATTCCAGCGCAAAAATCAAGGTATATGCACAGCCATCCGTAAAATCAAAGGTAATAGGCAACTTGGACAGGGCAAGGGGAAAACGCCAAAAGGAAAACATCCTATTTGACCTTGTTGGATGCAGTACGGAAAGTCAGACAATAAACGGAAAGACTTCAAAGTGGTATTATATTGATGCACCTATAGAAGGAAAAGACGAAATTGTTCGCGGCTGGGTTTTTGGCCCTGAGTTTGGCGGAAATTACTAAAAGCAAAGGGGTAGGAGTATTCAAAATAATTCCTACCCCCGATTGGAAGGGCCGCGAAGCGGTTGCCGCCAGGCAATGGAGCCGAAAGGCGCAACCCTGGAAAGCGGGTTAGCATATAAAAGCTGGTCCAGAAGAAGAAAATTCAGAACCAGCAATTCTTCCGGGAAAAATTACAGAGGAATGTTTCCGTGCTTTTTTGCGGGGGCATTAATCTGATTCTTACCGCAGAGGAAATCAAGGCTTGCGACTATGCGCTTGCGGGTTTCCTCCGGATTGATTATTGCACTGATGTAGTCGCGCTGGGCGGCAACGGCAGGAGTCATGATTGTCTCTTTGTACTCCTGAGACTTCTGTGCAACAAATTCAGCCTTGCTTGGATCCTGCATTTCTTTTGCATACAAAATTCCAAGAGCGCCCTCTGCACCCATAACGGCAATCTCTGCTTTTGGCCAGGCATAAACAAAGTCTGCGCCAAGATGCTTTGAGCACATTGCAATATATGCGCCGCCATAAGCCTTGCGGGTAATAATCGTTACCTTTGGCACGGTGGCTTCTGCATAAGCATAAATTACCTTTGCACCGTGGCGGATGATTCCCTTCTGCTCTTCCTGGGGACCTGGGATAAAGCCCGGAACGTCAACGAATGTAAGCAAAGGAATGTTGTAGCTGTCGCAGTAGCGCACAAAACGCGCAATCTTGTCAGATGAATCGCAGTCAAGGATTCCGCCCAGACCGGCAGGATTGTTGCCTATAATACCAACAGACTTTCCTTCCACCTTGGCAAATCCGACAACCGCATTCTGGGCAAACTCTGGCATAATTTCAAAGAAGCTGTCATCGTCCGTAACGCAGTTTATTACTTCCTTCATGTCGTAGCCCTGGGTGCTGCGTTCGGGAAGAATTTCTGCGATGTGCTTTTCCTTCTTGCGTTCATCGAACTTGAACTTCTGGGAAAGTATTTCTTCGCCATAATAATGTGGAATGTAATCCAAAAGCTTGCGGACTTTTTCGTAGCAGTCGTTTTCTGACTGGCAGCGGAAATGAGCAACACCGCTCTTCTGTGAATGAATTGAAGCACCGCCCAAGTCTTCTGCAGAAATGTCCATGAACATTACGCTTTTTACGACTTTTGGACCTGTGATGAACATCTGGCTTATCTTGTCCACTGCAAAGATAAAGTCTGTAATTCCTGGTGAATATACGGCACCACCGGCACAGGGGCCTGCAATAATGCTAATCTGGGGAACGGCTCCGCTTGCGCGAACATTCTGATAGAAAAGGTCACCGTAACCGCAAAGTGCGTCTACACCTTCCTGAATGCGTGCTCCACCCGAATCATTTATTCCGATTACAGGGCAGCGGGATTCAATTGCCTTGCTGATGAGTTCTGCGATTTTCTGACCGTGAACCTTTCCAAGAGAACCGCCCTGAACCGTAAAATCCTGAGCATAGATAGCAACTTTTTTGCCGTTGATTTTTCCAAAGCCGGTAATTACGCCGTCATAGGGAATGTCTTTTTTGTCCATTCCAAAGCTTGTGCAGGTATGGCGGGCACCCTCGTAAATTTCATAAAAAGAATCTTTATCACAAAGGGCATTGATACGCTCTATTGCATGAAGCTTGCCTTTTGCATGCTGTTTTTCCAAATTGTAATTTGCCATTGCTACCTCGCTTATCAATTCAAGAACTTTTACTGATTTTAGCCTTTTTTTGCCCAATAGTCAATATGACAAAATATGTAAATATGTCAAAATGTTTTTATTTGCCTTCAGGCAGCTCGTCCGCATGGAATTCATCACGAAGCTTTTGGCTTGCGGAAAGAATTTCGCTATTGTCGGGAATCCAGCCGTATTTTGAGCGTAGTTCATTTGCGGTAAGCAAAAGGTCCTGGCCGCTGGAATCAAAAAGCCGCTTGTAGTCTTCGTAGAAGGGTTTTGTGTCCTGAAAGATTTCCCTTTCCATCTGTTGTGAAATTTCTACAATCCGCCAGCATTCTTTTTTAAAGACCAGGCTAACCTTGTCGCAGTATTCCTCAACATGAAGCCATTCATGGACGCTTTCGCCCGAATCTGCAAGTTCTGACTCCGGGATGATTCTGAAATACGTGGCATAACATTCAACAGTGTCACCTTCCTTGAGCCTCTTGCCCCGTTCCTCTGAAACCGGCAGAGGGTTATCTTTTATGAGCGGGGGATTTGCAAAGAGTTCCATCTTCTGCTCGTTCACGGCAAAACCCGTAAGACCAAACATGTAATACTTGCCATCATTATTGTAGTTCATCCATTCGGCAGGAGTGACTGTCTTTTTGGCAGGACTGTATGCGGTACGGGTCTGATTTGTAACATAGGCCTGGCTTATCATGTTAACAAGGTAATCTGTCTGACGGCCATAAAGAGTACATCGGGCCTTGTTCAAGTCAAGCGTATTGTAGGCGCTATAGAAAACTTCCACAGTTTGCATGGAACTAAGCCCCTTTGTGGTGGGGTTTCCCATATAGGACCTGCGGACAGCAAACGAGGCGGCAAGAGCAATCAAAAGCGCGGCAGCAGCCACAAGCAAAACATTCCTGTACTTGCGCAAAAATCTTTTTGTCTTTATGGTACGCGCATTTTTTTCACTTTCCTTTTTTACGGCAAGCTCAAAATCCTCGGGAGAAAGAGACGACTTTCTTATAACAGAAAGAAGCATTCCGTTATGGGGAATGGACCCATCTTGATTAAGCCCAAGTTCCCTGCATAAAGTTGCAAGCGGAAATCCTGCTGAGAATTCAAGGGGAAACTGAGATTGAGGTCTTCCACTTGAAATATCAGAAAGTGCTGTCTGTCTTAGCGACGAAAGACGATCTGCCCTTGTCCGGGACTTTACGGTTGGCGAACGGGACAAAGAATTGTCCACAAAAGATGCAAGGGCTTCGTCTATGGCCCAAATCCTATTGCGCAGGGGAACAAAATTTTTGTCAGCCATGTCCATGGAGAGTTCTTCCTGATTGTCCGCGGTAAAGGGAAAATCACCTGTAAGCGCACGATATGCGATGACTGCCTGAGTAAAGCGCGCTGCATTCGATCCTGACAATACGGGGTTAACATAAAAGGCCCTGTTCTGGCCGAATAAAGATTTTTCACCAGAGGCCTCAAACCTTAGGGCAGACTGTATGAAAATTTGTTCAGGAAAAAACATGAGCTTTGTAAAATCATCGGAAATGAAGATTCCACCTGCACCGGAATTTGGCAAAGTAAGCTTTTGGGCAAGGGACGCATCTATTGCAGAGCAGACAAAAGCAGCTGCCCTTGCCGACTTGGCCTTGCCGAATTCCGCAGAAGAAAAGACTGCCGAAAAGGAATCGGAGCGGTCGAAAAAAAAGTATTCTTTTAGCGTCTGGCCGGGGAATGCCTTTCCCCTGACAAATATTAAGCCAGCATCCTCCTCAGTCTCTTCAAAGTGCCATGGGGAGAAAACCCAGCCTGCACTTGTCTGTACGGCAAGAGAACCGCTTTCCGAAAGCCGGGTGCCTCCCCTAGCCTTTGAAAATTCATCAGGAGACAGGCCTGTATTTAGGTAGACATAGCCGTCTTTTTCGAATACGTTTTCCATACCCCTATTCTAGCGGTTTCCGCCAGAACTGTACAGATACTTAAAGTAGTCAAGCTTTGTGCTGTAAGTTGTATCGAATGTTCCCATGGTAGTCTTGTAGGATTCAAGGCTTTTCCAGAACTCATAGAACTTGGGGTCGCGGCTGTAGCTTTCTGCGTATATTGCGGCAGCTTCTGCATCGGCCTTACCCTTTGTCTCTTCGCTAACCTTATAGGCTTCGCTTTCTATGGTGCGCTTTTCGTTTTCCAGCTTACCAAGCCATTCAGCTTTTTTACCTTCGCCAAGTGAGCGGTAGGCTTGGGCAACCTGGTTGCGTTCCTTTATCATACGGTTGTAGACGCTTTCCGTAAGCTCGTCTGAATACTTTATCTGGCGGGGAACTATGTCGATAAGCTCAATGCCAAATTCACCCATCATCTTGCGGGCTTCTTCCGTCATCTCGTCGCAGAGTCTTGTGCGGCCTTTGGACACATTTTCGTTCTGGTTTGAAACGTTGAGCAATGCTTCAATTTCTGCGCTCTCATCGTCTGCAATTCCTGAAAGGGATGAATCCTGGGCAGCTGTTTTTTCGTTGATGATGTTGCTTGAACGGACAATTTCGCTTAGGCGGTTGCGGGTAATGATTGTGCGCGTTGCAGAGTCAATTACGTCGCTAAGCTTTATGTAGGCACCTTCAAGCGTCTTAAATGACTGGTAAAAAAGAGCGGGGTCACTGATTCTCCAGCGGCTTGTGGTGTCCACTATGATGAACTGGTTTTCCTTTGTAGGGATGCGCTCGCTGTCACCTTCAAGGGAAAGTATGCGTGCAGGATATGTGGTAATCTTGTCTACAAAAGGAACCTTCATATAAAGCCCTGCCTGGGTATGGGTATTTATGATGCGCCCCATCCGCGTCGTTACAGTTTGGCTTCCCTCGTCAACAACAAAAAATGGACCTTCCGCAAAAAATATAATAAAGAATAAAACTACTGCAGCTATGGCGATATAGGATTTTTTCATTCTTTCTTCCCCCTAGTTTTTTCCCAGATTCTTTACGGGCAGGATATTGTCCAGCTCACTGTCAATGAGGACAGGCTTCTTTTCCTTATCCTGACCTGCAAAAATTTCTTCCATGGTCTCAAGGTAAAGACGGTCGCGGGTAACGGCCGGAGCCTTGCGGTATTCCTCGTAGACTGAATTAAAGCGTGCAACGTCACCCTTTGCCTTGTTCACGCGCTCGGCGGCATATCCTTCTGCAACCTGAACCTTCTGGTCTGCCTCGCCCTTTGCCCTTGGGATTTCCGCATTGTAGCGTTCCTTGCCCTCGTTAATGTAGCGGTTCATGTCTTGAATAGCCTTGTTTACGTCTTCGAATGCATCCTGTACACCGGCAGGGGGAACAATGTTCTGGAGCTTTACGGCAGAAACATCTATTCCTATTCCAAGCTTTTTGTACTGGAGGTTCATCTGCTCAACGGCAAGATTTTCTATGTTAGTACGCTCGTTGCTCATTACCTCAAGGATTGCGCGGTCACCAACAAGGGTGTTCACCACGGAGCGGCTTATGTCGCGTATGGTCTGCTCTTTTTCCTGAACCGTAAAGAGCCAGGCCTTTGGGTCAGCAATGCGGTACTGGATAATCCACTCAACGTCTACAATGTTAAGGTCTCCTGTAAGCATGGTGGATTCATTGGTAATGCCGTTCTTGTACTGGTTTACGGGTCCGCCGTGAGTCGTAACAAAACCAAACTGCTCGGTCTGGATTGCCTTTGGACCTGGAACAACATATTTTTTGTCGATGCCAAATGGCAGCTTGTAGTGAAGGCCAGGGCCAAGTGTTTCGTAGTAGCGGCCAAACCTTGTTATAACGCACTGCTCGTCCGGGTTCACAATAAAAAAGCTTGTGAACAGCATTACAATCAAAACAAAGATTCCGATTCCCCATGCAATTTTTACAGGGGTTAAAAAAGCCTTTACCTGTTTCTTGTCTACTGACATATAGTCACCTCCTTAGAATTCCTCTGCGGAACTTATGAAACATGCAATTCCTTCGGTCTTATAACTTTCACGCAGCCTGGAAACAATTTCCTTGATTTTTTCTGCTTCGTCTTCGCCACAAAAAATAAGGTACATCATGTTAAGCTGAGGCCACACGTCGTCCCCCAAATGCGGATTGTTGAATCCGGCACCGGTAACATTGTTGAATTTTGTATACCTGTGGACGATTCCAGCCTTGCTGAATTCAGCGATGAAGTCTTCGTCCAAGGCCTGTGAATAAATTATCTCTATGCGGACTTTCTTTTCCATAATGCACTACTCCTTTTCCTCGGAACCAAAAAGATCCTGCTGATTCTTTAAGCTGCTAACTTTCTCTCCCCTTGCAAATGCGGCGTTGCGGGCGGCCAAAGCCTTTGCACGAGCCTTAGCTTCTTTCTTGGCAGCCTTCTTTATGCGGTGGTTGTTTACGATGTAGTAAACTGTTGGCATAAGGAAGAGTGTCATCAATGAACCGAATGTCATACCACCGAATACGGTAAGCGAGATTGGCTGCATTGACGCAGAGCCTTCACCTGGGAAGAATGCCATAGGTGCAAGAGAAATAACGGTCGTAAGAGTTGACATAAGGATTGGGCGCAAACGGTTTCGGGCTGCTTCTACACAAGCGTCCTCCAAGCTGTAGCCCCTCTTTCGCAAAAGGTTCGTATAGTCAACAAGAACAATACCGTTGTTTACGATTGTACCAACAAGAACCAGAAGACCCATAATCGTTATAACGCTGAGCTGCTGTTGAGTAATAAGGTAAATTGTAAACACACCGATGAAGGAAAGCGGAATTGTCATAATAACAATGAAGGGGTCAATAAGAGACTCAAACTGGCTTGCCATTACTACGAATACAAGGAATGCCGCCATGATGATGATTGCACCAAACTTAATGACTGCTTCCATCATGTCTGCATAGTCACCGGAGAATGCTATAAGAACGTTTTCATCCTGAGGAATGTTGTCACTGATAAGCTTGTTGATTTCCTTCTGGATAACGTCAAGAGACTTTCCGCTGGCAGGCTTAGCCGTAACGTGTGCAATACGGGCCTGGGATTCGCGGAAGATTGTAACAGGGGCTTCGTTCTGCTCATAGTGGGCAAAGCTACTCAAAGGAATCTGCTGCCCTTGGCTGTTAACAACTGTAATCTGGTCAAGGTCTGCAAGTTTTGTCTTGTCACGCTCACTCATGCGCACAAGAATGTCTATGTCGTCTCCGTTCTTGGTGTAGCGGCTTGCGGTAGTTCCGTTGATTGCGGCTGTAATTTCACTTCCAACTCCGTAAACATTCAGTCCAAGCTCGTACATGCGGTCGCGGTCAACGATGATTTCCGCCTGCGGAAGACCGTCTTCTACATCGCTTGCAACTTCCGTAACATAATCCTGTGCTTTTTCCTTTAGAAGCTTTTCTATCTGGGTAGCGGTTGAACGGACAAGTTCAAGGTCATCGCTCTTTATGTCTATGCTCATTCCGCCAGAACCTGCGCTGTTCATATTCTTGGAGAAGCTCAAGTCTGCTCCCGGGAACATGGTAAAGTATTTTCTAAGCTTTTCCTTGGCAGTCTTTTCGTTATCCCAACCGGGCTGCCTTTCTTCTACAGGGTAAAGTGAGAATACGATTCGTCCGGCATTTGTCTCTGAACCTGATGAGAACCAAGACGTGCCTCCGACGGAAACCATCGTGTACTTTACGCCCTTAAGTTCCTGACTTGCCATTGCCTGCATGGAAAGAATCGTGTTTTCCGTAACGTCAAGCGGAGTTCCCTTGGGCAGGGCAAAGTCTATGGAAATCATGTTGGAAGCTGGTTCGGGCATAAAGATGAATCCAACTACTTTTATAACAGCAAAAGAAACTATAAAAAGACCAATAAGGCTGAATATGACAAGCTTTCTGTGGCGAAGAACACGCTTTACTCCGTGCGAATACCTTATGTCCAGATTGTCAAAGAATTTGTCTGCCCAGCGGTTAAAGCGGTCCAAAGGCTTATCCGTATTGTATTCATGAATTGAAATCTGCATGAAGCGCGACGTAAGGGCAGGAACAAGTGCGATTGCAACAATAAGAGAGCTCATGAGGGAGAAGATGATTGTCCAAGCAAGGTCGTTGAACATCTGTCCCATAATTCCAAGCATCTTCTTAAACATAAGCATAGGAAGGAAGATACAGACAGAAGTAAGGGTACTTGCCGTAATAGAAGTAATCATTTCCTTTGCACCAAGGACAGAAGCAACGCTGGACTTGGTTCCCTTCTGCCTGTAGGAGAATATGTTTTCAAGAACAACTATGGAGTTGTCTACAAGCATACCTATACCAAGCAAAAGACCCGCTGTAGAAACCATGTTAATCGTAATGTCCATAAAGTACATGGCAAACAAAGTTATCATTACGGAAACAGGAATTGCAAGGGCTATGATGATTGTACTCCTCAATGAGCGGAGGAAGACAATAAGAACCAAAACAGCAAGAATTGCACCAACAATAACAGAGTTTACAACTTCACCGATGGTCTGTTCGATTGCATCAGTAGTATCGTATACTTCTACAATTTCTATGTCCGTAGGAAGGGCTGCTTTTATTGTAGGAATTGCCTTGTCTACCCTTCTTGCAGCCTGGACAGAGTTTTTGCCGCTCTGCTTCTGCAGCATTATAAGAACACAAGGCTCGCCGTCAAGATAAGCAAGGGTTGAAACGTCCTTGTAACCGTCATAGATATCTGCAATGTCGCGGAGAAGGATTGTCTTAAGCTCAGGGGCATTCATTCCGTCGGAAGCGGCCATCTTGTAGGAAATTACCGTGTTGCGCAAGTCCTCTATGCTCTGGTACTTTCCGTTTGTCTTTATTGTGTAGTTCAAGTCTCCGCTTGTAATCTTACCGCCGGAACTCTGAATATTCTGGGCACCAATCATCTGGGCAACCTGGCTTACGCTAAGGCTGTATGCTTCAAGGCGGTCGCGGGGAATGTCTACGTTGATTGACTCTTCCCTACCACCGGTAACGTTTGCACTTGCAATTCCGTCCAGCTGCTCAAGGCGCGGCTGAATAACGTCTTCCGCATAATCGCGGAGTTCCTCTGGAGTACGGTTTCCCTTTACCGCAAGAACCTTTATTGGCATCATGGAAGGGTCCATCTGAATTGTAAGCGGTGTTGAAGCGTCATCAGGGAGGTATGAACGCACAATATCTATCTTGTCTCGAATCTCGTTTGCGGACGTATCAAGGTTAGTTCCGTAGTTGAATTCAAGAATGATAAGGCTTAGTCCAGTGGAGGACTGGGACTGCATCTTCTTTAATCCGCCAAGACCCGAAAGTGAAGATTCCAGCGTACGGGTAACGCTCTGTTCAACTTCCTCAGGACCTGCATTGTTGTAAGTGGTATATACAATCATGTAGGGAAGATCCATGTTTGGGTACATGTCCATTGGCAGGTTCAACGTACAGAAAATTCCCAGCGCAATAAGAACAAAAAAAATCAGCAGGGTTGTTACAGGTTTATGAACCGCTCTTTCTGATAAAGTCATATTTTATTCCTTCTATATTATATTCATATATTCAGACTATTCCGAAACAGAAACAATGTTTACGGCAGAACCGTCATTCAAAAGTGACTGTCCCTTTACAACAATCATGTCTCCGGCAGAAATTCCGTTTGTGATTTCAGTCTTGTTGTCTACCGTAATTCCTTCAGAAACGCTCTGAAGCTTTACGCGGGCAGGTTCACTCTCCGTCTTCTGGGAACTAACCACAAAGATGTAGGGCTTGCCGTCACGCTGAACGATTGCGCCAAGCGGAACAACGATTGCATTGTTTACACTGTCGGTTATGAGCTTTACGCGGCCGTACATACCAACGTGGATCCTGTCGTCGTTTGGTGAAAGGCGGAGCTTTGCGTTCATTGTGCGGGTGGAAGTGTCCAAAACCGGGCTTATCTCCACGACCTTTGCGGTAAATTCAACTCCGGGATATGCGTTAAAAGAAATAAATGCGTTCTGGTCCATTTTGATGCGGCTAACAAAGCGCTCTGCAACGCTTATCTTTATTTCCAGATTGTCCGTCTGGCTTACGGTTGCAACAGCCATTGCAGGAGAAACCTGAGAACCAACGTTTGGCGTAAAGGAAGTTACAATTCCGCTGATTGGTGAGCGGACAGGGCTCTGGCTGTAGTACATACCGGGTGTGCTTGCGTCTACATAAGCAATAACCTGGTTCTTGGCAACAGAATCGCCAACGCTTACCAGGATGCGGGAAATTTTTCCTGCCATGTCCGGCATTACGCTTACGGATGAAGAAGATGACACGTCTCCGCCAAATTCAAGGTATTCATCAAGATTGCCCTGACCTACCTTGCTTACGTTTACGGCAAATACCGTTTCCTCTTCTTCTTTCTTTGCATCGGATTCCTTCTTGGAACAGCCGGAAAAAGCGATTGTAAAAAGCAAAGCGGATGCAAGCACAAAAGATGCACGCGCCGCCTGTGAAATTGTTCTATTCATAAAAAACTCCTTAATCTATCTATTTTTTTAGTTCAATGCCAAGCAGGGTTTCCAAATCCAAAAGTGAACTTATGTAGTTGAACTTCTGGTTTGCAAGGCCAAGTTTTGCCTGGTTCAGCTGGTTTTCTGCATCACGCAGATCCAAAAGCTCGCGGGTACCGTTCATGTAGGCGGTTGCGCTCATGTTGTAGGAACGCTGCGCAAGGGTTACGTTCCTCTGCATGGACTGAATCTGCTCGCGGCACATCTTTAGGTTGTCCACGGCCTCCTGAATCTTCATCCTCTGGTTCTCGCGGACATCCTGAAGGCTAAGCTCAAGCTTCTGTATGTTTGCCTTTAAGTCCTTAGCCTGCTGCCTGTTCTTTGACCAGGGAAGCATGTCAGAAATCTTCCAGGCAAGGGTTACGCTAAAGGAACCGTTGTCCACCCAAGCGTCCTTGTCTCCCCAGTCGGCATCAAGCGCATCGGGAAGAACCGGCTGGTAGCTGTAGCTTAGTGCAAGTGCCGGTGTAAAAGCCGCCATGTTTGCAGCGCCCAACTGCAAGTTCATTGTGTTGAGGGTTGCCTGCAAAGACTTGTAGTCCAAGCTGTCTTCAAGATATTTTTTCATAAGGTCATCAGCGTTAAGATCAACGTATTCAGGATCTATGCTGCCGTCCAAGACAATCTCCGTTCCAACAGGCATTCCAAGCAAAAAAGCAAACATATTCTTCTGCTGCTTAAACTGCAACTCCGCCTGCTCAACCTCAGGAACCATGTTCTGGTAAGTTACCTGTGCCTGCAAAAGGGCAAGCTCCGGTATGCGTCCATTCCTAAAGTTGGCTGCTGCCTGAGCGCTTCTCTGCCTTGCGTTTTCAAGACTGCGCTTCTGAAGGTTAAGGTTTTCCTGGGCAAGAAGAAGACCGTAAAAAAGCTTCTTTACGTTGGCAAGGGTTTCCTTCTGGCTCTTTTCCCAACTTATCTTACCAGCCTCGTAGTCCGCCTTAGCAGCCCTAATGGAATTAACGTAGGCCAGGCTAAGGTTAAGGCTTGCCGTTACGTTGCCCACCGCAGTCCAGTGCATGCTCTCCGTTTCCTTCTTTTCCTCAAAGGGAACTCCCATTGCATTCATCAGCGGGGCCATTGCATTCGCCTGCTTAATGGAAGATTCCACGCTGTTAGCACGGCTCATCGTACCGCTGACGGTAACGTCTGGAAAAAGCACGTTCCAGGAATATGCAGAAGCCCTTCTCTTTATGTCCAGGTCTATGTCCGCACTCTTTAGCGCACGGCTGTTTTTCTTTGCGTAGTCAACGGCCTTTTCAACCGTAAGCGTCACCGTTTTTTGCCCGCCATCTTCCGCAAAGGCATTGGGCGAAAGCACAAGCTGCGCTGCCAAGCCAAGGGTCAGAACTGCCGGGGCAAAAGATTTCGTCATTTTATTAAATAAAGAATTCATCAGAATTCCTCCTTTTTACCATAACTGAATATATTTCCGTCTTTCGTGTAACTTACAACTCCGCTCATAAGCATTTTGTAAATTGCACGGACAATCTCCGAATAAAATTCTAGGGGAAAACCGTGCCTGATTCCGTGGGCAAGAAACATCAAAGGCTCCCCGAATGCAGTGCTCAGTATAAGATCGCGGGCAAGCTCCTTGTGGGACTCGCTAAGATGCTCCGGGAACTCAAAAGAATCCTTCTTTGCAAAGAGAATCGTCTTAAAGGAAACATGCTCTGGCGAATTAAAAATCTCGCAAAGCCTGTTGTCCCCATCATTACCGTCAACTCGCTGGAATTCAATCCACTTGCAGGCCTCAAGAATTTCACTGCGCTTGAAAAAATAAATGGTCGTGGTGCAGACAATCGAAAAAATGCATTCGTCAAAAGTAGCGGCATCCCTTAGCGCAAGGGCAAGAATCCTTCCGAATTCAGAAAACTCACTTTCAAGAAGCGAAAGAATCATGTCTTCCTTGTTCTTATATATAGAATAGAAGGAACTTTTTGCCATGCCCAGTTCCGCCGCAATGGAATCCATGGTAAGTTCCGCATAGCCCTTTTTTGCAACCACTGCAGAAACCGCCGCAAGTTTAGCGTCCACCCCCCTTGCATTCATAACGCAGGCAAGGCACCCCTGCTCAAGACTTTGCATACGGCCATCGGAAAGAAGAAAGCCAGCCCTGCCAAGACCGTTGTGGATAAATTCCGCTGACCGCTTGGAATAATAGGCCACGTCATTGCTTTCTTCACGGTAAAAATTCCAGATGTAAACAAATTCCAGCAGCTCCACGCAGACAAAAACCGCGGTATAGTAAAAGCACTTGTTCTGAACAGAGCCGTCGGGGGCAAATACAGAGTCAAACATGCGCACCCCACGCTTCTTTCCTTCAAGCACAAAAGTGTCCAGCGAAAAATCGGGCGAAGTTGAGCGCAGGTAGTTTATGTATTCAGTGTGGCGGCAAAGAGTCTCGATTATAAAGGGCAGGACTGCGGAAGATTCACCACGGCCAAGCATACCCTGAACGGCAGTCACCAGAGAGGCAAAGCGGTCGTAGACGGTCTGCAAAAGAGTCTCCTCCAGCTCCTCGCGGTTTGCAAAGTGGCGGAAAATGGCAGCCTTGCTAATGCCAACCTCTGCGGCAATCTTGGAAAGAGAAATTTTCTTTATTTTTCCGTCGCGGTAGAATGAAAACACCGCGCTTATTATCCTTTCTTTTGTATTCTCTGCCATAGCGCGTATTGTTACCGAACAATCGGTAACTAAGTGTAAATATATACATTCCGGCAAGTAAAGTCAATAGAATTCAGATTATTTTTGAAATTTGGACGGCAGGCCAATTTTAACTGTGCCCGGCACTCCGTGACCGGGCAAACTCCGCGACATTTTATCCTGTATAACAAGCAGCACCAAGGACGGTGCGTCATTTGGCCGCATAAGAAACTGGCAAGTTTTCGCCAGAAAACTTGCGGGATAAAATGCCACGGAGGGCATTTTATCCCGCTTTCTGGGGTTCCGCTTTGCTCCAGCCTCCTCACTTCGTTGCGGTGGCCGGCTACGCCGCCCCTCCAATCGGGCGTAGGCTGCAATCGAGTACGCTGCTAAGATTTAAATTCTTGTGCAGAAGTCTGCAATTTCGCTTTTGTGTGCCAAGAGGTCGTTTTTGTTTTCTACGGACGTAAAGCCAATGCGGTCTGTGGACTCAATTTCCAGTTTTTATCAACAAACAATTTATTCCGTCCTCCATTTGGTCTGTCCATACTTCTGATTTTTCCCCATCGCCCTTTCTGTAAAAGACGCCTACATCTTTTATTGTATAGCTTCTTTGGATATTTTCAAAATTAATTTCATAAAAATGCCCCGGAAGAAAATCAGATTCTACATAAACTTCAAAACCGTCAATATAAAAGACAAAGGCTGCTATTTTATAATCCTGCTTGTTGTAAAACTTGAATGCCTTGTCGTAGTCCCCGCCTATTACAAGCCCTTCATTTATCTTTACTATTGGAAAGTCACCTTTTTCCAACTCCTCTGCCACTTCACTACTTTCAATTTCCTGAACGTTATAATTGTGGATGCGCTCAGACTCAAGCCTGCTTTCCTGGTTGAACATTTTTATAGCACAGAACGTTAAGTAAATGGAATATATCAAATACAAGACAAAAAGTATGAAGCATAAATTAAGGCAGGAAAAAACGACTATACCCTTTTTGCTTTTGCGCCTTATGCTTTTTACCAACCCTACAACCAAGATTGCCGGAAGAAGCAAAAATATTAAGCCGCTAAGGACATAACCTATGGCGGGATATTTTTCTATTATTTGCATAATGGTCTGGGTCATAAACTCTCCTCAATTTTTTTCCAAATATAGAGGGTTTTTGCAAAAGTTGCAAGAGAGAACGGCGCTAACACGGGAATCAGTTTTGGGCTCCACTACCAGAAAAATCTGGCTGAAGAATCCAGTGGGTTGTTTGCAACAACCACGTGCGGCGGTAATAAGACTTCCGCTCACTTCGTTCGCTCCGCGCAAATGGATTTTCATCCAGATTTTTCTTCCCGTTGCGCCCAAACCTGATTCCCGGCTGCTTTGCATAAGAACCCCAATTCTTGGCACAAACGGGGTCATTATCGGGCAGTTGGTGAGCGTAGTCGAACCATGAGCCGATAATCTGCTTAGAAAATTACTTGCGGACAGCATGCTAATGGAAGTTTGCAATAGAGAATATGTCTTTAAAACGTACAGCAAATAAAACCTAGCCCCGATTGGAAGGGCGGCGGAGCCGTTGCGTAAGCAATGGAGCCGAAAGGCGGAACCCTGGAAAGCGGGGAAAAATTGCCTCCCTGCAATTTTTCCCCACAAGTTTTCCTTCGGAAAACTTGCCCCATCTTTCCGCAAACAGATGACGCGCCCTCCATGGCGCTTCTTGTTTGCGATGAGTAAAAATTGCATGGGTTTGACCGGACACGGAGTGCCGGACACAGTAAAAAAAAGAAATACGCTCCATGAAAAAACACATTTATAAAAAAAGCGTGGTATAATGAAAGGGATTTATTTTTCCATGGAGATTTTATGGTAAGGGCTAATTTTTGGGTTTTGACGGCGGTCTTAATGCAGGCTTTGTTTTTTTCCTGCAGGCAAGAGGCAAGCTCCCCGGACTTTGTAAAAGACATGAAGCTTGTCTGGAGCGATGAATTCAACGGGGAAAGCGACTGTCCCAACGAGGAAAACTGGGACTGGAACGAAGGCGCTCACGGCTGGGGAAATTCGGAAGTGCAGAACTACACCAAGGAAAGGGCAAACTCCTACGTAAGCAAGGGCAGCCTAAAAATTGTTGCGCAAAAAGATGCAAAAGGCAAGTGGACTAGCGCAAGGCTAATCTCCCGCTGGAAAAAGGCCTTTACCTACGGCTACATAGAATTTAGGGCAAAGGTTCCAGACCGCAAAGGCACCTGGCCCGCCCTCTGGATGATGAGCGACAAGGCAGAATACGGTCAGTGGCCACGCTCTGGCGAAATAGACGTTATGGAACACGCCGCAAGCACCTGGCAAGACAAAACCTACGGCACTGCCCACTGCAAGGCAGGTTACGGTGGAAGCCCTGTAAAAAGCGAGTATATAATAGTAGAAAACATTGAAAAAAAATGGCATACATACGGAGTGCTCTGGACAGAAGATGCAATCACCTGATACTGCGACGGAAAGCCCTACAGCGAATACAAAAATCCCCGCGATGAGCAAAAGAGCGAAAACAGCTGGCCCTTTGACAAAGACTTCTACATAATCATCAACCTTGCAATGGGTGGAAGCCTTGGGGGAAGCATACCAAAAGATTTAGAATCTTGCCAAATGGAAGTGGACTACGTAAGGTGGTACCAGTAATTTTTTTATTTTTTTGCGGCACTTTTTTATGCAGAACAAATGCGCCTCAAAAAAAACACTTATTAATTTTTGAAGGGGCTTTGCGGGGTTCCGCGGGTCCCTGCCCGCTCCATTGCTGGCGCAACGGCAACGGGTTGCAAGCAACCCTGCCGCCCCTCCAATCCCTGCCGCGCCGGGGGCTGCTATGTCCCTATAAGAAGTCCAGGACTCTTCCGGCAAGGTAGAGTGGCAGATTCAAAAGCGTGTAGGGCTTTTAGCTATTTCTTGCCCTTAACGTAGTGTTCCTTTATAAAGCTTTCAACCTGCGCCTCTTCTTCTTTTGAAGAAAAACAGTGGCGGGGAATAAGAATTGCCTTGTTGAGGGCAACGTAGACAGCGATTACGCTCTTTCCAAAAAAGACTCTTAGAATGTCTTCCGTTGTGTAGGTATATGAACCGCGCGCAGAAGCATCTGTAATGCTGCTTTCCGTAAGTGTTAATTCACAGTCCCCCTGAATAGACCTGTCTGATTTGTAGAACTTGGAAATTCTTCTTGGCCAGTGGACAAAAAAGATGAATGCGTAAAGGAGAAGGGTTATTATTAAAAAGAAAAATTCAGATATTTTTCCCGTCCGTCTAAAAGCCAGAAAGGAACTAAAAGTTATGAAGGCAATTAGCAAAACAATCAAAATAAAAAGCACTACCGATCCTGTCTTATGCAAACTATGGTCATAGCAGAATTTCTTATAGTCGTCTTCGCTTACATTTACCTTGATTTTGTATTCCATAATAAAACACATCTCCTGTTTACGCCTTAGGCAATTTCAAAGTCCATATATTTAGGCATCTAGATTCATAGATTCCGAAACACACGACCAAAGTAAGTGCGTATGGTCGTGGCGTAGCGTTCGGAATGACAGTAAAAAAAATGACAGTTAAAAAAAAAACGGGGACTTCTGCGCCAAAGAAAATGCAAGCCGGTTGTAAACATGGCGCAGAGTCCTTAGTGACTATGCCAGGCAGCCGTCCAAAGCTTCTGTAATTGCCTTTTTGTCCATGTTCTGGCCGATTACGCAAAGCTTAATCATGCGGTCGCCAACATTTTCGTCCCACTCGTCTTTGATGCGGGGATTTTCTGCAAGGATTTTCTTCTGTTCTGCTGGCGGACATGCGGCAATCCACTGGCCTGAATAGCCTGCCTGAATCTGGCGGCCGCTTGTCTCGAACACCCATGCCATGTCCGGTTCGTCGTCAAACCACATAAGCCCCTTGCAGCGGATGATGTTGCGCGGCCATTTGTCTGCAAAGCTATCAAGCTTCTGGCGGTTGAAGGGCTTACGGCGGTAGTAGACAAAGGTTGCAATTCCGTATTCGTCTTCGTCTGCACCAGAATCTCCGTCGTGCTTGTGCTCGTGGTGGTGATGGTGGTGGCCGTGTTCATCGTGCTCGTCATGGTCATGGTCGTCATCGTGGTGATGGCCGTGCTCGTGTTCATGTTCATCATGGTCGTGGTCATGCTCGTCATGGTCATCGTCGTCATCATCGTCTTCTTCTTCCTCAAGCTTCTGGCACCAGCCTGCACTTGCGTAGACGGTTTCAAAGTCAAAGCTTCCGGTTGCAAGCATGTCTGCAATGTCCGCCTTGCCGTGGTCTGTTTCTATAACCTTTACGCCGGGATGAATGGCATTAATAACGGCGCGCACCTTTTTGAATTCATCTTCTGTAACCAAGTCCTTCTTGTTGATTACCAGGGTTGAGCAGAATTCAATCTGCTGGACAAGGAGGGACTCTATGTTTTCTTCGTCCATGTCCTTTTTAAGAAGACTGTCGCCGCCTGCAAATTCGTCTACAAGGCGCTTTGCATCGACAACGCCAATTACGTTGTCCAAGTTTCCGTTTGAAACCTGCATCAAGGACTGGGCAATTGGCATTGGTTCGCAAACACCGCTTGCCTCAATAAGAATGTAGTCGTACTTGCCGCTCTTTATAAGATTTTCTATGTTGCTAACAAGGTCTGTCTTAAGGGTGCAGCAAATGCAGCCGTTTGTAAGCGGAACGATGCTGGAAGTGTCCGTAACCTTTGCTCCGTCTGCAATGAGTTTTGCATCTACGTTTACTTCGCCAATGTCGTTAACAATAACGGCAACCTTGTAGCCCTTCTGGTTGGTAAGGATCTGATTCAAAAGCGTGGTCTTTCCCGCGCCAAGATAACCGCACAGCAAAGCCATGGGTGTAGTTTTTTTAGCCATTTTATCTACCTCTTTGGTCTAGCAAATTATTTTCTTCTATAAAATACTCATTTTTGAACTTAAAATCAAGATTTTACTGAATATATGCGCAAACAAGGTAACCTACGCCGGCGAGGAGCCCCGTAAGTAGCCGCAGGCTATGAGCGTTAGCGAAGGGCGGATGGCCGGTGACGATATTTAGCTTACAGTCGAGTTAGCCAAAAGTTGTATGGTAGAGCAAACAGTTCTTCGTCCAAATTCAAAAAAAAATAAAAAAATTTGCGCAAATGTGTCGGATTTTGAATTTTTTTTTATGAATATAAATATGAAGGCAAAAAAAAGGAGTTTACATGAAGTCTTTTGAATTAAAAACATTTTTACTAAAATCGCTTTTTTTAAGGACGGTTTTACCGACGGCTTTTCTTACGCTGGCGGTTTTGGCAAGCTTTATGCCGCTGGGCTGCAAGTCTTCGGTGGAAGGGCTTTCCATGCTGGAGGGGGATTTTTCTTGCCCAAGGGCGGAGGATTTTTTTGTTACCGGGGAAGACTCATTTCTTGTGCGCTTTAACAAGAGCGTGTCTTGCAAGGAGGCATTTTTTTGGCGGGAAGATAGCGGAGAAGAGACGAGCCTTGTGGCAAGTTCACAAGATGAAGGAAAAAGCCTTGTCTTTACAAGCCCGGTTCCAATGCAGACAGGCGCAGAATACACTTTTAGCGGAATAGTCCAGGATGGGGCTGGAAACACGCTTACGATTACGGTTCCATTCTGGGGCTACAACGGCAGGGTTCCAAGAATTGCCCTGTCGGAAGTGCACGTGGCAAATTCCAAGACGGCAAAGAACAGCTGGCGGGCGGAATATGCGGAGCTTCTTGTTCTTACGGATGGGAATCTTAGCGGGCTTGAGCTTGTCTGCACTGGAAACTACAGCACAAAGACTAGGGAAGCAAGCGTCTACAAATTTCCCCCGGTGGAAGTTAAGGCCGGGGAATACGTTACGGTTCACCTTTGCAGGAACGAAAGCTACAGCGGTATGAATGACGACGAAGAAGGAAAGCTTTCGCTTAGCAAGTCGCCCGACAGTTCAAACACGGCACTGGACTTGTGGACAAAAAACGAGTCAAGCGTAACAAAGGCAAGCGATGCAATTGTAGTGCAGAATTCAGCGGACTCTAGTATTCTGGATGCGGTTTTATTTGTGGCGGAATCAAGTTCGGGTAAGCGCACGGAATGGAAGACTGGGACAAAGGAATGGCTGGGGGCTATTGAGGCAAGCGGCGTTTGGCAGCAAAGCGACGGAACAGGCGTTGCTACGGAGGAAAGTGCTTTTTGCGGCAGCTGGACTAAGAGTGCCACTACAAAGTCTATTTGCCGCAAGAACACAAAGGCACTTTTGGAAGCGGTAAGACAGGATAAGGATGCCCTGTTAAAAAACGGCAAGGAGTCTTGGGCTGTGGCTTCCCCCACGCCGGGCTATGCAAACGGAATATAGGAGAGTGTTTATTAAAAACTCTTTTCAGGGGAGTACCCTTGGACCCCGAATTTGTTTCTTGCCAGGCAATATAGAGCCATGGATGGCGGCTTGGCAGCGCGGAGATTTGCTGTGCAAATGTTTTTCGCGACGAAGTTTCTAGCGAGCCAGATGATGACACTTTGCTAAGATTCAGACTTGGGGCTGGCAGATTCGGCTTTTAGATTGGGGATTTCTTTTTTGCGGGTGTACTTCCAGTCGTAGGCATGGCTTCCGGGGAGGCCGCTTTCTATGCGCTCATTTTCTTTTGAAAGCTGGAATTCTATCATCTTGCGGAAGATGTACATAAGAGGTTCTGGGGAACATTCGGCTTTGGCAAGGGAGCAGGACTGGAGTTCCTTGATTATGTAGTAGCATGACTCGATTGTACTAACGCAATAGTCGTAGGGTTCCTTCTTAAAAGTAAAGATGCTTTTGTAGCTGCCCTTAAACGAAAGCTTTGGAAGGTTGTGGAGGTTCTTGCTAAGGCGTATCATCTTTTTGGAGCAGAACCAAGTAGAGTCTATTATGATTACAAGCGGCTGTTTGTTGCCAACGGCCTCCTTGAATCCTTGGCGGCCGCAGTTCCATGCATCTTCTCCGGGATACATGAGCATGGGAAAGTAGCGCTCGTCATTAAGCAGGGAATTAAGGCGCTCGTTCTGGGTAAAGTCTATACCCATGATTATTTCGCTTCCGGAAAGACAGATTGATGCAAGACGGCCTGTACCTGTACGCTGCCTTTTGGCCTCTTTGGGGTGCATAAGAAAGACAAACTTTATGCCACAGTCTACATCACTTGCGTAGCGGCAATAGCAGTTTGAGATTGGTCTAAAACAGCGCAGGCACAGTTCCCTCATCTTTACTACCCGACCTATGCGTTGGCAAGCTCAATAAGCCTGTCTTTTGAAATGGCACCAACCGCCTGTGAGGCAGCCTTACCGCCCTTGAAGACGATAAAGTTAGGAATGCTCATAACTGCATACTGCTGGGCAAGATTGGGGTTTTCATCAACATTCACTTTGCAGACCTTGAATTTGCCATCTGCCTGTCCGCTAACCTCTTCCACGACTGGCCCCATCATCTGGCAGGGACCGCACCATGGAGCCCAAAAGTCAACAAGGACAGGGATTTCGCTCTTTAACACTTCGCTTTCAAAAGTTCCTTCATTTACCTGGATACTGGCCATAAGCACCTCCGCATCTTTGCAATTATCTCGTCTCCATATAGAATATAATAATTTAATTTGCAAAAGTCAAAGAAAAGACCTTGCATACCAGGCTTCTGCATGAACCATCAAACCAAACACTCAAAATGAGTCAGCGGGCCCCAGTAACGGAAAAAATCAAGGAATCCTCCCTAAAGGGTCCCTCCTTGCTTTTTTCCTACGTCCCACTGCCTCATTTTGAATATTTTATTTGCACAAGAAATGCCCTTGCATAAGCATGTTATTCAAAAAAAGATTTATTTTTTGCTTAGAGACCCCAGATGCTTAAAGCCCCTTAAGAGTTGCAAACAGTTCTGCGACGCCTTTTTCTCCTGCGCGGCACAGGGCACTGGCAAAGGGTCTTCCAACAAGAACGCTTGTTGCGCCAAGTTCCGAAGCGGCAAGAAGATGGCTGTAAGTCCGTATTCCGCCGTCAACCCAAAGCTCACCGCAATTGCCTTTTAGAACGGATGAATGTTCCTTTAGGAAAGATGCAGTACTGCCCTCGCGGGTCTCCACCCTGCCCCCGTGGTTGGAAATAAAAACAACGTCGGGCTTTACTTCCTTTACCATTTCCACGTCTTCTTCAAGAAAAATCCCCTTTATTACAAAAGGAATGCCCTTGGAATTCAGCTCCTTTTTTACCGCAAGAAGCTGGGATGGGGTCTTTCTTTCCAAGTGGACAAGGTTACGCATGGTTGCAATGTTTGAAGAGTCAATGTCTATTCCGCAGTACTCGGCAACAGGACGCGCCCATTCAATGCGCTCAAAAATCTTTTCGTCGGGATATGGCTTTATAAAGACGGCAGCCTTGGAGCCAACCTTTTTAACGGCATCAATACCATACAAAAGTTTGCAGTCGGGAACACCGTCTCCAATTCCAAGCAGAACTCCCGCCTTGTGGCAGGCAGAAATCAAGTCATAGTAGAAAGGCTCTTCTTCTGCATAGCCAACGTTTTCCACGGCACCGGTCATTGGAGCAAGACGAATCTTTACAGAAGAAGCCTTTTCCTTGGCAGCTTCCATCCTCCGGGAAGAAGACTCCAGGTCTTTTGCAAAATCATTCCAGTCTGAACAGTTGGCAATAAAATTACGGCTAAGAAAAGGCCCACCCATTCCGGGCATCTCGCCAATGCAGCCGTATCCATCGCAAATGTGGCAAAAGTGACAGTTAAAGTTTCCCACTCTAGTCCCCCAAACATGTTCCAAGTTCACGCGCAGTTTTTATCATCGGATGGTCAACAGGAATGTTCTTTACGCGGCCTGCAATTTCTTCCAATGGAACGCCGACAATCTGACCGTTCTGCAGGGCAACAAGCTTTCCAAAATCCCCTTCAGCCAAAAAATGTGCGGCTTCAGTTCCAAACCTAGTGGCAAGAACCCTGTCGTAAGAACTTGGAGTTCCGCCCCTCTGCAAATAGCCCAGAACCGTAACGCGGCTTTCCAAACCGGTAGCATTTTCAAGTTCATGCGCAACCCGGTAGGCAATTGAATAGGGCATGGCAGCCCTTGCCTTCTTAAAAGCCTTTTTGTCCAAAAGCGACTCTTCGCGGCTCTTTGCACCTTCCGCCACAACTATAATAGAAAAATTCTTTCCCGCATCACGGCGCTCTTCAACCTTCTTTGCAACGCAGGAAATGTCATAAGGAATTTCAGGAATCAAGATAACGTCCCCGCCGCCGGCAATACCTGAATAAAGCCCCAGCCAACCAGCCTTGTGGCCCATAACTTCAATCACCATGATTCTGCTGTGGCTGTGAGCGGTTGTGTGAATGCGGTCAATGGCATCAGTTGCAACGTCGAGCGCTGTGTGAAAGCCAAAAGTCATGTCCGTGTGAACGATGTCGTTGTCTATTGTTTTTGGAAGACCAATCACGTTAAGCCCTTCCGCCGCAAGCATGCTGGCAGTAGTATTCGTTCCGTTTCCGCCAATGCAGACCAGGGCATCCAGCTTCCATTTCTTGTAATTCTTCTTTATTGCTTCTACCGGCAAAAGACCAGTTTCCTCGTCCTTCTCCGGATTCTTAAAAGGTTTTTCTCGCGATGTGCCAAGAATCGTTCCGCCTACGGTCAAAAGACCAACCAAGTCATCCTGTTCAAGGGGAGCCATGTCGCCTTTTACAAGCCCCCTGTATCCGTTGCGGATTCCAATCGCCTTCATTCCATACTGAGTACGGGCAGTGCGGCAGACTGCCCTGATTGCAGCATTAAGACCGGGAGCATCTCCCCCGCTTGTAAGTATGCCAAAAGTCTTTACCTTAGATGGTTCCATTCGTCAAGTATAGCACAAGAAAATTGATTTAACAAGGAGGATATCTTTTTGGGCGTTCCCCGCTTGTGCGGGTCGGGCTTTCCGGGGTTCCGCGGGTCCCTTCCCGCTCCATTGCCTAACGACAACGGCTCCGCCGCCCCTCCAATCCCTAACGCATGGGGGTACAGACAGGTTAATTCATAAAATTCATTCGCAGCACCATTTTTCTACTCCAAAAAAAAAGAAGCTACTCATAATGACCCTTGCAGGAAATAATCTTTATATTGTTCAGCTCATCAATTACATACACAAGTCGGTTCTCCTTATCTATTCTGCGCGAATATCCAGGATGCCTCTTTAAGGACTCAGGTTTGCCAATTCCTTGCAAAGCACCATTTCTGCGTATATCTTCCAACAAGTCATTTATTTTCTTCAGAGTTTTTTTGTCCTGAACTTGCCAGTACATATACTGAGAGAACGCTTCTTTTGTGAATGTAAAATCATTCATAAACCATTCTCCATGTCCCGAAGCTCAGACATAGATTTTACAACAACATCCCCCTTTTCAAGCTGATCATAGCTCCTGTCCAACATCTCAAGATATTCCGCATTAGCCCGGTTCTTACTGCTGCTTAGAACCATGTCAAGAAAACGAGAAACAAATTCAAAATCCTGTTCAGGAATCATGCGAAGTTTCTGTTCTAATACTGCATACGGCATTTTTCACCTCCATGAGTTTATTATACCATACACCCGCAAACAAATCTACTTCCCTTCCACCACAGCATTCCTGCCTACACAAGGACACTTTTTCAAACAAGCAAGAAGACTCTTTCTTTTGTAAAGAACAGAAGATAACTTTTAGCAACAAATTTTATTCTTTGTCGAACACATAAATTGCTTTTCCAGAAACATTTTGTTTAGTCTCTGAAACAAACACACCGCTAATAAAGACTCCCCCGCTGTTTGAGCTGGAAACATCCTGCAGCAAAATGCCGTTGGCACCAATTTTTGCAGCTTGTTTTTTTTATTCAGCCACAGCATAGTTCAAATCTGTCTGCGCACTACCTGTTGCGTCACTTGAAGCAGTCACAATTCCGATTACTTCATATTTTTCTGGAGATTCCGTATAAATCACAACGCTTTCAGGATTTGTAGCAGGACGCTGAGTTCCCGTAACAAGTGCATTGCCACTTGCTCAAGCAACAAGACCGAGCAAAACGGCAACCATTAAAAATACACTAAAAATTTTCTTCATATAAACACTCCTATCAAAAAAATTATAGCATGACTTTTAGCAAAAGTCATCAAAAACATCCCCACCTGTCCATTCTTTTCCTTGTAGAATTGTAAAATATTTTTTGGAACTATCCTCCTTAAAACAAGATTTATAGATGTTATGAACAAAAACATTGTTCACAAGTGTAATAACAGAAACATGATAAGGCTTTATCGTCTCAACAGCAGATTCGGTTCTTACAATCAATTTCTTATCATAAATTACAGCTTCAGCAACCAAAGAATGTGAATATTTTGTTTCAAAAAATAACGCCCCCGGTTTTAGATTCTGCAAATATTCCTCCAACGTATGTTCATGAAGTCCTCCAGGACAACATGGATATTCAGCAGGAAGCCTAATTCTATTTTCATCATGTACTGCATTTTCCGTCTTCGTATAAACCAAATGACTTTCTTTGTCACTTCCAGTAAAAAATCTTCTTTGATAAATCCACTCTCCTATGCAACCTCTTTTTTCTGTTGGTCGAACACCATCTCCTTTTGCCCAATGTAGTAAATTTTCATAACAGTTTTTGCTTTCCTGTGCTGTTACGGTACGCATCCAAGTTATATTAGGCGGCAAATCTATTTTACGCAAGATTTCTATGTGTTGAAGAACATAATCAATAGGCAACCCAGTCAAATACATTATTTTCTTACAAGTAATCGGATTAAGGATTATGTTTTCAAGCTTAGTTACCCAACGCAAATTTTCTGGCCTGTTATCCTGCTTATTTGTATTTATATGATCCACAACATATTCTTTTGCAGGAGCTTCCCCATGAAAGGCTGTTGCTACGATTCTATGAACCCTTACCCCTGCAACAAGCAAATACCCAGTATTTTTATCCACATTCCCAAACGTCCATTCACCATCAAGCTTTCGCTTTCGTCCTTCACTTCGAGAATGTCGCATTACAGCACCATTGTCACGAACTGAATAAATTTCATCTTCGTACACACAATCTTTTTCACATGTAAAATCATCTATATTTTTTCTAGTCATTATTTTGTCTCCTTTCTTGGAAATATTTTTTCAAATTCTGCTTCGTACTTTGCTTTTTCTTCATCAGACCATAAAGCTGCTTTTCCGTGATACTCCTTTGGAATATAAGACCCATCAGATGTTTCAATAACTGTATCAGTTATAAAATGCAACAATTTAAGAGCCACATCCTGCTTTACCTGTTTTTTAGAAACATTGTCTGCCGAAAATTTTCCATATCCTTCCAAAGTTGCCTTGCAATTCCAAATTGGATTACCATTTTCATCATGGTATTCAGCAAACTCATAGCAAACATCAGAGATGATTTTTTTCTGAATCAATTCATGCAATGTGCTTGCAGGATTTGAATAATCCAGATTCTTAAAACTTCTTTTTATCTCCTCTTGACACAAAAAGTGATAGGCTTTTTGTTCTGCGTTAACCTTTGCCTGAAAGGTGCCATCTCCAGTACCTATTATTTCCTTGCCATCTATGACCACTCCATATTCGTGCTGCCCAGTCTTAGGATTCTTTGAAGTGCAAAAATCTGGTATTCCAAAAAAAGAGCTGTTAAAATAATTATGCGACAACGAGTCTTCTATGGTATTTACCTGCCAATACCTTGGTTTATACGAGGGATAGCCGAGACCAAGCGAACAAGACTTTTCCTTAACAAGAACCGTCAGACGATTGTTCACACTTTCCAACTGAAGCATTCGTTCACAGACATTATCCAATATTGGATAATCCCAATTACAGTCTACCGCAACCGCACCAACTATAGCCTCAAACAAATCTTCATTTACAGAAGCAGATTCTTGTACACCATTTTGCTCATCACTTTTTCCAAGATACAAGAACTTAGCAAAGTCAAAATTACGCATGCATTGGGCAAGACTGTCTTTACTAACAATAATTGCCTTTAGCTTTGTGAGCTCACCTTCGCTTTTTTCCGAAACGAATTCATTGTTTACGATTTTTGAAAATTGATTGTACATCATCTTTGTAACAAACAAATCAAGAATCCTGTCACCATAAAATTCAAGCAATTCATTATTCTGAACACTAGGATGCTCGGCAGAATAAGATTTTCTCGTAAAAGCCTGCTCCAACAATTGCGCATTTTTAAAACGATAGTTTATTACGCTTTGGATATAATCTCTATCTATTCCATTCATAAAAATTCTCCTGAGACAAATTTAGGCACAATGCACCCGCAAGTAATTTTTGAGAAAAATAAATTGTCGAGGCATAAAAAAAAGAAAACAGAAACTAGGATAACTAAGAAAACCATGATTGCTATGCTCAACTTGCATCAAGACATGACAAGCAAAATTATTTTAGAAAAACTATTTCAGTTCTTTGTGTGCCTTTAATTCAATATACGATGGTTTATTTCAATTGTCAAGATTTTTTTTTTACAGCATTTCTTTAAAACAGATACAGCATACAACAAGTTTGCATGATTCGTTGACAACGTAGCATCCCCAAGCACGGCAGGGATTGGAGGGGCGGGCGAAAGCCCGTTCCGGCGGGAGTGCGCAGTGCGACCAGAGGAATGGAGCCGAGAGGCGGAACCCCGGAAAGCCCCTAAACAAAATGGGAAGAGCTTCGTTTAGGAAATATCTGTTGAACAAGGCAAGTGCCGCAATATGAAGAAGAAAAAATCAGGAATAATTGCTGCGGTGGATGCGCTGCTTTTCGTTGTAGAGGTCGATGTCGCTGGCTCTAATCAGCTGCTGGGCATCTGCTTCGCCGCGGCCAATCATGTAGGCATAGCCTGCGCTCAGAGTAAGTTCATAGGGTTTTGACGAAGAGGAATTGTATTCGGCAAAGGCCTTGTAAAGTGCAAGGCGCAGGGCTTCCGCATTGGCATCAACTTTTCTAAGCGGTTCGGGGGAAACGGCAAGGACTGCAAATTCATCACCGCCGTAGCGGGCAATCATGCAGTTTTCATCCTTAAAAATTTGCGAGATGATTTTTGCGGTCTGCTCAAGTGCCTGGTCTCCTTCCGGATGGCCAAAGCTGTCATTTATTTCCTTAAAGGAATTTATGTCCATCATAAAAAGGCAGGCGGAGAAAGGCTTGTCAGCGGAAATTGAATAGAGGTAGTTGTCAAAGCAATTTCTGTTGTTAACGCCGGTAAGTCCGTCCAGCACAATCTGGGAAAACTGTACGCGGGTAAAAATCAGGAAAAGCGATATGAGCAAAAAAACCCAGATGATGTTCAAGTAGGGGTTTATAAGATTCACTGCCCCGCTTGCTACCGGCATTACCACAAAGACAAGGAAATTCGTACAGCACATTTTGTTCGAGCAGCGGCACCTGCTTCTGAGCATCTTGATTAAGGCATAATTTGACGCATTGCCAAAATATCCGTAGGTTGCAATCATGTGTATAAAGCAGAATTTTCCGCGGGTATAAAGGTTTGTGTACTTGTCCACATAAAAAACCCAGTGGGTAAAAATTGACAAGGCAACAAAGGCTGCAACTATTAAGAAGGGAATGAATATTATTTTTCTTATTCGCCTTGGAAGAGTCTGCTTTGGTCTAAGGAAATGCAATGTATACAAGAGCCATGTCTGCGAGGCATAGGCAGCCAGAATCAGGCGGACGGCATTAAGGATAATGTTTGCAATATAGAAAGAATTTCCCGGTCTTCCGTTTACAAGTGAACAGGCGGCTTCAAGGGCAAGCACCACAGTAGTGCAGATGGCCATCCTGAAAAAAATCTGGTTGGAAGCTCTTAGCGAACCTTCTTTTTTTATCGTCAACGCAAGCCATAATCCAAGCATGAGGCTGAGCGCATTCGCTTCCACAAAATACACGAATTCCATTTTTTTAGTATACATTAGTTTTTTTGTTTTGAATAGTAAGGTTTACAAAGAAGAATTACAAGGAGAATTTATAAGGAAGCATTCAAAATTTTCTTGATTTCCTGTTTTTTCGCACTATAATAATTAGAAGAAATACAGGAGGAACTATGGGCTTATTTGAAAAAAAATATTGTGATTTTTGCGGAGAAAAAATTGGGCTTCTTGGAAACAGGAAACTTGAAGACGGAAACATGTGCAAGAACTGCGCGGCAAAGCTTTCTCCCTGGTTCAACGAGAGGCGGCACAGCACAAAGGCAGACATTCAGGCACAGCTTGAATACCGCGAGCAAAACAAATCCTTGGTGGCAGCCTTTAACGCAACAACGACACTTGGAAACGATACAAGGCTCTTGATTGACGAAGGCGCAAGAAAGTTCATGGTAACAAGGGCAAAAGACTTGCAAAGTGCAAACCCGGACGTGCTGGACTTTTCACAGGCAGTGGGATGCGACCTGGACATTCAGGAGGACAAGACGGAACTTAAGCAGCAGGATTCCAACGGAAATTCCGTAAGCTACAATCCGCCCCGCTACGAGTATTCATATTCATTCGAGGTAACGATAAGGGTTTCTAGCCCCTACTTTGACGAAATGAGCTTTGACCTTTCCAACGGCTACATTACGACCGGAGAAAGTCCAATGAATCCTTCCATGCAGCAGACAAGCGGCTGGAACCTTCATTCAAGCGACGGTGGCTACGAGGCAAACAAATACTTTGAGTGTGTAAAAATCGGCAATGAGATTAAGAATGCCATAGAACGCATGAAAAGCACGGCAGGAAGTCCCGCTGCAAACGAAAGCCCGGCGGCTGTCCAGCAGGCAGAAGCTCCGCGGGAAGAAAAAACTTGCCCAAGCTGCGGTGCAAAGACATTCCCAAATCAGAACGGTTGCTGCGAATACTGCGGTTCTGCACTGTAAGAAGAAAAGGAATCCTAGCCGCGATTGGAGGGGGGCGAAGCCGTGCGTAAGCACCGCGCCCGGCTAGGGGGCAAGCCCCGCAAAGCGCGAAGAAAAAGGCCTCCCTGAAAGGGCAGTTTACCGAGCAATGCGCTCCAAAAAAAAAGAAAAAAAATCAATATGGAAATTACGATACTTTGCAAAGTAGTGGACAATTATGGAGACATTGGTTTTGTCTACCGGCTTGCACGAAATATAACAGAACTTTACCCCGACACAGAGCTGCGTCTTGTCGTTAGCGACCTGCCTTCCTTTGCGGCAATGGCACCCTTCGTAAAAGAGGGGCTTGCAAGGCAAAGCGCAAGGGGCTGGCAAATCTTTGACTGGAACAAGGAAGATGTCTGCACGGAGGAATTCAGCAGGAGGATTCCAGACGTGATTCTGCAGTGCTTCCAGTGCCAAAGGCCTGAATGGCTGGACAGGATTCTCTTTGACCCGGAGCAGAAAAAAATAGTCCGCATAGTAAACCTTGAATACCTTACGGCGGAAAGCTGGGCGGACGACTTTCACCTTTTAAAAAGCGGAACCAGAAGCATACTGGTAAAAAAAGTGAATTTTATGCCGGGCTTTACAAAAAAAACTGGCGGGCTTGTAATGGATTCATCTTTTTTGAGTTCACTGCAAAATAAAGAGGCGGCTCTAAAAACCATTCAAGACGACCTGATGGCAAAAGCAGGCACACATTCTGACGCAAGTTCTGGCATAAGCTCAGTCGTAAGTGCAAATGGCCAAAAAGAAGCCGGGGTAGCAGAAAATTCCATCCAAGCACTAAGGGACGCAAACACTTTCTGCGTAACAATATTTGCTTACAAGAGGAATTTTACCCACGTAGTTGGTGCGCTAAAATCATTTATGGAAGAAAGGCAAAAGGAAAACCCGCTCTTTAGGATTCACGCCTTTGTTGCGGCAGGACTTGCATGCAGCCCCTTTGAAGAGGCATGGAAAGAAGAAGGCTGTCCCTTTGCCATAACAAAGCTGCCCTATCTTAGCCAAGAAGCATGGGACGCACTCCTTTGTTCAAGCGACTTTAATTTTGTGCGCGGTGAAGATTCTTTTGCAAGGGCCTGTCTTTGCGGAAAGCCATTTGTCTGGCACGCCTACCCCCAGGACGAGGAGCTGCACCTTGTAAAGGCTGGGGCTGTGCTTGAAAGGATGGAAAGCTTTTTTGAAGACAAGGAGATTTTTGGCTTTTTAAAGGAATACTTTCTTCTATACAACACCCGCTACGACACACGATTTTCTGACGAAGAGCAAGGCAGAGAATGCCAAACTACGGAAAAAGAGCCCAGTGAAAAGGAAGAAGAGCTATTGCTAAAGCTGCTAAAGAGCTACCCTGCCCTAAGCAAAGCCTGCATGGACTTTTCTAAAAGCCTAATAGAAAACGGAAACCTTACCCGGCACCTGATGGAATATCTTGGGAGGCAAGAATGGCACTAACACAGATTCAGGAAGAAATAGCAAGGGCCCTAAATGAATTGAGCGGAAAGGAAGGCTCAAAGGCAAGGATAACGGAAGCCCTGCTTGCAAAAACGATACGGGAACTTAACAAGCTGGAGTCAAAGAAAAAGGCAGGAATTGCCCTTGCGGACCTTGAAGCAGCAGTAAGTCAGCTGGAAGAAGACGGAAAAAGCCATTATGCCCTGACCGTAAATTCCGCAAACGAGCTTATGATAGAAAAACGGGATGAATCAAAGCCCCTTACGCAAGAGGCCCATCACCGCCGCATGCAAAGCGAAAAGTCTATGACGCTTCTAAAGGGAACTGATTTGTCTGCAAAGCAAAAGCAATCTGGCAAAAAGGGCTCTGGCAGTAAGCAAAAGAGGACAAAAAGGGAAAGCCTTAGCATTTACGGCGACTGGCAGGATTCGGCAGACGGATAGAGCGCTTACGGCAGGCACTTCTGGTAAGGGGTGGCAGCCAAGGGTCTACAAGACACTTCTGGCAAGGAAAGTCTGGCACGGCACTTCTAGCAAAACACTTCTGGCAAGGAAAGTCTGGCTCGGCACTTCTGGCAAAAAAGCAACACTGAAAATGTGCAAAAAAAGTGCCGGACTCCCACAAAGAAAATCCGGCAGCTTTTGACTAACTATATGTTAAAGGCACGAGCACATAAAATTACGGCTCTGGCCTATCGATTACTTCTTTTCCTGGATCTTGTCCTTTTCCTTCTTGATTTTCTGATCAAGCACGTCCATAAGCTTGTTCAGGCCGGCTGCAAAGTCGTAGTCGTCGCTGGTTACGTGGGCATTTGCTCCCCAACGGAAGTTTACAGTGGTATCAAAGTAGTATTTTTTGTCCTCCTTAACGCGCAAAATAAGGTCAATAATAAGGCTGTCAGCGTAGTCAATGCGCTTAAGTTTCTGGTTGATAAGGTCCGACTGGTCCTTTTCCAAAGAAAATCCCTGTGCTGATATAGATTTTGTCATTCAATAATGCTCCTGTGTCAATTATTCTCTCTTTAGCGGTCAACTGCCGCCCACAGATATATTATACTACATATTTCTAAAATATCAAAATATTTTTTTCTTTTCCAAGGGAGTGCCCTTGGACCCCTGTCTTGGAGGGGGAAAAACCGCTCAGAGTCCGAAGCCCGCTGTTTTTCCCCCTCCAAACCACCCCCTTTTCTCGGGCACGGCTTAGGGGTTTCCCCTAAGAACCCCTATTTTTTACAACTGTTTTTAAAAAGACACGGGGGAATTTTTGGAAGGCAGGGGGATGATGGCCGGGTTTTGAGGAAAACGGATGGAAAGGCATAAGGGAGTTGCCGTTCATATTAAGGAAGAAAAAAAATTCTTGAAAAACAAAACACTTGTGCTATAATTTAAATATCACTGGTGGCTTTAGCTGCCGGGCGCTTTTGTATAAAGGCGCATACAAACTAAAATCCGTTGTAACGGAAATGGAGTTTTTTATGGCAACACAGAGAAGAACATTCGGTATCTTCATTATCCAGATTGCACTGGCAATCTACCTTTTCATCACAGGCCTCTGCCTCTTCGGAGTTGGAAAGTCTATTTCCAGCGATGAAATTCAGGGCGTAACAAAATTCTTCCAGGGTGGCGCACGCGTAATGGATTACGTTATTGCAGCCCTTCTGATTGTTTGCGCAGTTATGTTCTTTATTAAGGCACTGGGACTTGACTTTGGCAAGGTTGATGACGTTGTAAAAATCGTAACGCTCATCGTCTGGATTGTGGTAACGGTTGTTACTCTTATTGGTCTTGTCGGCGAACTCAGCGGCGTTAAGGCTCTCCACTGGCTGCTTGTTCTTGCAAAGAACTGCCTTATCATTGGCGGTATCATGACAATCAAGAACGGAAAATAAGCCTCGCATTAGGCAAATTTGATGCAAAACGGGCGCTCCTAGTTTTCTGGGGGTGCCTTTTTATTTTTCTTTGACTTCATCAACTTTATCAACTTCATCAACTTCAGAAAGGTCTCCGCCAAAAAGCCATGCGGTGCGCGGAAGGCCCCACTTTTTGCGCTCTTCTTTTGGAAGTTCAACTTTTACCCAAGGAATAGAAACATAGTCGTCCAAGGCTTCCTCCCTTACCCACTTGGGAAAATCATCTTCTCCGTTACAAGGCTTAACGGATTCTGTAAGGGGTGAGCCCCGCTTGACCGGATACACTTTTGTTCCCCTGGGAAGAAGGGCAAAAGACACTTCTCCTGTGTGGCGACCCGCGTCATGCTTCCATAAATATGCCTTTTCTGCGCTTACGACAAGCGTTTTTGGAAGGGGTGCCTCATCTCCGGGGCAAAGGATTATGCTCAACCAAGTCTGGCTATTGCTCAAATCCGTTACCACCGCGTGGGTTCCCCTGGGAGTTTTTATCTTTTCCACATCGCCGTACGGTCCCCAAAAGGCATTTTGCCCTGATTTTACGGTGATGTAGTGGCCGTCTATCATAACCTTAAGCTCTGGATTTTCAAGATTCGTCCTGTTTACAAAGGTTAAAGCCCATTTAGCCTCGCAAGTGGCCAAGAAGTTGCAGATTGAACAAAATTTTATGGCAAGCATTGCGGAGGCACAGACAAGGCCTACCAATATTTCTTTTTTCAACTGTTTTAACTCTCCCCAAAGTTCCACCGACAAAGGCTAGCCGAAAGTTTTTGCTGTTTTTGCAAGTTTTAACCGCTGTATTCCATGGAGCCGTCGCCGTGAATCTTTTGCAGGGCAGGCTTTAGGTTTTCTAGCCAGAATCTGTCCTGAATTTTTAGCTTTCCTGCGCTGAATCCTATGTGCCTGTCCACACGCACCTTTTCGCCGTGAAAGTCGCTTCCTGCGGTAACCACCATGCCCAGGTTCTTTCCAAGCTCTTCTAGCCGCTCTGCTTCGGAAATGCGAACTCCGGGATGCCAGGCTTCAAGCCCCATAACGCCCTTGTCGCGTATCATTTCCATGGTGGCATCCATTTTTCCCCAGGAAACGTACATGGAAAGCGGATGGGCCTGCACTGGAATGCCGCCGCTTGTCTTTATGGCTTCTACGGCAACTTCTAGGTCAAGGCCTTCCCTGTCAACGTAGCAGGGTCTTCCCTTGGCAAAATACTTGTCAAAGGCTACCTGACGCTGCTTTACAATGCCTTTTTCTGCCATGTAGCTTGCAAAGTGGGGTCTTCCTATGTTCTGCCTCTTAAAGCGCTCGTAAACTTCCTCGTAGGTAATTTCTACGCCCATTTCCCTAAGCTTTTCGGCCATCTTCAAGTTGCGCCTGTTGCGCTCACCCTTCAAAAAGTCAATGGCTCTGGCAAGTTCCGCTGATTTATGGCGCAACCCCAGCCCCAAAAGGTGGAATTCGCCGGTTGGCCACTGGACGGTAAGCTCTATTCCTGGAACAAATTCAATTCCGGCTTTAAGGGCTTCCGCCTGGGCTTCCAGAATGCCGTCCACAGTGTCGTGGTCGGTAAGGGCAAGGGCGGAGAGGCCTTTTTCCTTTGCATAGCGCACAAGCTCGGCAGGAGAAAAAGTTCCGTCAGAAGCTGTGGAATGTGTGTGTAAGTCTATCATTTCTTAAACATACTATCACTTATGCAAATAATAGTGTAGTGGCAATGCTGGTGCAAACAAAAGGCAAGTGCAAACCTTAATTTTAAGTAATTAAATGTAAATGTTAACAAGAAAGCACTTCCATTCCCGGCAAGAAACGCGTCAAAAAAGCCGAGCGCGGATACAAGGTATCTGACTCCCTTCGGGGCTTGAAGCTACGCTGCCGGGTTCGCTCCGCGCAAATGCTTTTTTGCCGCGTTTCCCGCCTCCATTCCAGTGCTTTCTTAACATATTTTTGCATTACAATTATTGAAAATATGCACTTGCCTTTTACCCGCATTGGAGCGGAACCCAAACCTGATTTCCAGTTGCTCTGTATAAGAAAAAATATTTAATAAAAAATAAGCTTTTTTGTGCTTTTTTCAAAATAGTATGTTATAATTTAACTTAATATTGGTGGTGGCTGTGCTGCCCAAGAGCGGAGTGATTGAATGCCCAAGATTATTAACTATCCAAAAAACTCAATGATTTTTGTTGAAGGGGACAAGGACGACCGTATTTTTATCCTTCAGTCCGGCTACGTTATATTGGTTTCAACAGATTTTGAGACAGGCAAGGTTATTAACGAAAAGCTTGCAATAGGAGAATTTTTTGGCGTAAAAAGTTCACTTGCTCGTGTTCCCCGGCAGGAAACAGCCACGGTAATGGCAGATTCAGTCGTAGTCCAGATGACACCATCTGAATTTGAAAAGATTTTCAGCCCCAACCAGACGGTCATGCTAAAGATGCTGCGCGTATTCAGCCGCAACCTGCGCGACCTTCACTACCGCACGGAGCTCCTTCTTAACAACAACGACATACTGGTTCCCTCTGACAAGGGAATGATTCAGGTTGCACAAGCATTTCTGGATGAAGAACTATACAATTCCTGCGAGCAGGTCTGCGAAAAAGTCCTTGCGCGCTACCCCTACGATGCAAACAAGGCCACCGTTGAAAAGATTATGGACCTTTCCAAAAGGCAGAAGGGGCGCGTAAAGGGGTCTCATGACAGCGGCAGGGAAGAAGCGACCTTTAAGCACAAAAAGGAAAATGCCCTTAAGCAGTTTGACCTTCCCATGTTCGAGCGTTTTTCCAAGTCCTATTCAGACGGGGACGTAATTATATGCGAGTACGAGCCGGGAGAAAGCTTCTACCTTGTCCAGTCGGGGCAGGTTCAGCTGGAAAAGCTTATAAGCGGTTCCCTAAAGCACATAGACATTGTAAGCCCCGGTGAATTCTTTGGCGAAATGGCAATCCTTGACGATTCCCCCAGAAGCGCAACCTGTATTGCAAAGGGAGATGTCCGCTGCCTTGAATTCAACAAGGAAAACTTCCGCGTACTTGTTACCGGAAACCCCCAGATTGCAATGATTCTTCTAAAACTCTTCTGCAAGCGCATATACGACCAGAAGAGGCGCACAAAGATTCTCGTAATAAAGGACATTCAGGCGCGCATCAGCGATATTTTCCTTATGTACGACGAGATGACCCCGCTTTCGGAGGCAGACCAGGACTCTTCAAAGCGCAAATTCAACCTTACAGTAAACGACATTGCCCACTGGGCAGGAATTTCGCTTGACGATGCCCGTGACGAGATGAACAAGATGAGCGCCCGCGGCAAAGTTGAAATCTACGAGCCCCAGCACCAGATGCTTGTAAAGAACATCAACGACATGAAGCGCGTCGTGGACACCTACTATACGATTCTGAACGCCCACCGTGAGCAGGAAATTCGCTAGAAAGGCATTTTGAAGCAGTAGATTTCTTGCGGCACTTCTTTTTGCAAAGGGCTTTCCGTGGTTCCGCGGGACCCTACCCGCTCCATTGCTTCGCAACGGCTGCGCCGCCACTACAATCCCGGCCGTGTCTGCTTTTTTACCGTAATTTCCAATCCCCAAGACAAAAAGGTTGGTCTAGCCTTTTATATAGGAAAACAAATATGCATAAAAGAAGAATTTACCTGTTTTTGCCCCTCCTTGCCCTGATTTTTTCTGCCTCTGCAAACGAAGCAAAGAGCCCAAGAGATTACCTTGAACTAAACAGGATAAAAAATGCAGAAAGCATAATTACAATAGTGGATGAGCAAAAAGAAATCTCCCTTGTCCTAAACAAAGAACAAAGAAATGCCCTCTTGGAAAAGCTTGAAGTTTCCAAAAAGCTGGAAGCAAAAGACTTCCCCTCCCCTTGCAAAGCATACAAACTTAATGTTTATTACGACGGCAAATACGTCTCTTTTGTAACAAAGGGAAAAACCATTCGCCAAAGCGGAAATTCAGAAATATATGAACTTACAAGCGACCCTTCTGGCACAATAGAAGCCGTTCTTGGAATATACGATGCCTTCCTAAATCCCCTGCCTACTGCAAAAAAGAATTCCGCCACAGATTTTATTATTACAAGCTACTATCTTTTGCAAAAAAGGAGCAAGGACAGTTACTATGTCTTAGCGGTAACTTACGGAAGCGGACTGCCGGTTACGTCAATAAGGGCTTTTGACGCAAGTGCAAGCAAAAACTTTATTCAACTTGACGGCGACGAAAAAATATCCGTTAAAAACGATGAATACGAATTATACATCAAGGGTAAAAAGACAGGGGCCAGTATTTTTACAGATTACAGCCTAAAACGCCTAAAAGTCGACATGCACTCATTTTACATCTACCATAATTAAAAAAAAGGGGCAGTACCAACATTAGGAGGCTATCGGTACTGCCCAAAGAATTATTTAATCACTTTTAGCGATTCGTGGTCTATGGTCAAGGCTACGACAATCAAGAAGATTATTCCCTTTACAAGTTGCTGGGTTGCGGCAACAGGGAATACCATCGGAAGCGATTTTTCAAGAACACAATAGGTAAGCGTTCCCAAGATGATATTGGAAAAGCGTGCCCTTGCACCGCCGGAAATTGGCATTCCGCCCAAAACCAGAGCAATAAGAATCTGAGTTTCAAGCTGGCGGCCTGCAGTTCCGGTAATTGCACCAACATGGACTACGTTTATAAAGGAAGCAAATCCCGTAATTGCACCAGCGGAAACATAGACCATGAATTTTGTAAGGTCTGGTTTGCAGCCGGAAAAGCGGGCGGCAGTTTCACCGGCACCAATTGCCCTAAGGTCTACGCCAAGACGGGTGTAGTGCCAGAGAAAGAAGATAAGCACAAGGACAATTCCCATCAGCACAAACTTGAACCATGTCTGGTCAAGGGCAAGCACATTGTAGCTTGCGGGAACAGGACCTGCCGTAGTAATGTACTTGCAAAGCCCCCTAAAGAAATACTGGGAACACATGGTTACTATAAAAGACGCAATCTTAAAGCGCACGTGGAAAAAGCCGTTAAAGGCACCCATCACTGCACCAGATGCAACGGAGGCAATTATAGCAAGGGGTATGCTGTACATGGAAACCCAGCAGAATATTATTGAAGAAAGTCCCAGGACAGACCCCTGCGAAAAGTCAAGGCCGCCAACGGTCATTATAAGGAATACGCCACAGCAGCAGGTCATCAGTACAAAGACCTGGCTTAGCATAAGGCTAAGATTCTTTGGCTGGACAATTTTTCCGCCGGTCAAGACAGAAAAGAGCAGCACTATGCCTACAAAGCCAAAGAGGGGGCCAAAGTTGGAAACAATCCCCTTTAGCTTGGCCCTTTTGGCCATTTGTTCTTCCGTTATATTTTTTACTGCAACTTGAGTAGTCATACAATTCTCCTATACTATATCATCTTTGCAATGAGGTCTTTTTCGCCAAGTTCCCGGTCGCGCATAAACTCGCCGTTGAACTTGCCGTCCTTCATGATGAAGATGCGGTCGCTCATACCCAAAAGCTCAGGAAGCTCTTCGGAAATCATGATGATTGACTTGCCCTGCTTCTTAAGCTCCGTCATAAGTCCATAGATGTCTGCCTTTACCCTTACGTCTATACCGCGGGTGGGGCTGTCCAAAATCAGAATGTTGGACCCCTTGCCTATCCAGCGGGCAAGAACAACCTTCTGCTTGTTTCCACCGGAAAGCTCAGAGACGTACTGCTTGATTCCAACCATTTTTGTGCTCATCTGGACAGCAAAATCCTGGGCAAATTTATCCAGCTTTTTAAGGCTAAGAATTCCGTGCTTGGACAAATCATCCAAAGAAGGAAGAATGATGTTTTCGCCAATGGAGTCAGCAATAACAATTGATTCGTTGTCGCGGTCCTTTGAAGCGTATGCAACGCTGTGCTTTATTGCACCAGGGATATTCTTTATTTCGTAGCCGTCGCTCAGAGTTACCTTTCCGCTTCTGTTATATGAAGCACCGAATATTGCCTTGCCAATTTCATGCATGCCACATTCAGAAAGTCCGCCAATACCAAGAATCTCGCCCTTGTGCAGCTCAAGGTTTATGTTTTCTATCTCTCCGGGAACAGACACGTTCTTTAGGGAAAGGACAACCTCGTCTGAAACCTTTTCGCCGTAGTCGGTTCTGTAATACTTGTTGTCAAGTTCGCGGCCAACCATTTCGCGCTTAAGGTCATCAGTAGTAACGTCCTTGGTCTGGAAAGTCTTAACAAGAACGCCGTCGCGGAGAACAGAAATTCTGTCTGTGTGCTCAATAACTTCGTCCAAGTCGTGGGAGATAAAAATTACCGTGGAACCGTTTTCGCGGGTTTTATTCATCACCTTGAAAAGTTCCTGGCGGCCGTCGTGGCTTAAGGCGGTTGTTGTTTCGTCTACCACAAGGATTTTTGGGTTAAAGTATGTAGCCTTTACAATTTCAACAAGCTTCCTTTCTTCAAAGGAATACATGTCTATCATCTTGGAAGCCTTTATCCTGCCAAAGCCATAGGAATCCAAAAGACGCTGGGCTTCCCTGTTCATGGCCCTGGAATTCTTTACGATTCCGTGCATGAACTTGTCTTCTTCGCCAAGGAAGATGTTTTCCGCAACAGTAAGCCCCGGAAGGGTTCCCATTTCCTGAACGATGATTGCAACCCCTTCCCTGTTTGCCTCAACCTGGCTTTTGGGTTTTATTTCCTTTCCCAGCAAGGTGAATGTTCCGCTTGAGATGGTGTGGATGCCGCAGAGCATGGAGCTGAAGGTTGACTTTCCAGAACCATTTTCTCCTATAAGGCCGTGGATTTCTCCGGGATAGAGTTCAAGGGACAAATCCTTTACGGCATGGGTCACGCCAAAGTATTTATTTATTTTTTCCGCTTTTAAAAGTACCTGATTCATCTTCTTCTCCTTAAATTATTTTACTACGCTACCTTTCTTACCGCGGTTGGTAAGCGTAACGATGGCAAGGAGAACCGCACCAGTAACAAAGTCGTTGATTGTGGTGGGTACGTCAAGGGCAACAAGTCCGTTGAATATCATTGTGATAATAAATTCACCGATTACGATTGCTGTGACTGGGCAGCCATATTTTTTGAAGGCCACGCCAAAGAAGGTTCCCATGAGGGGCTTAAAGTTTCGGTCCATGCTGGTCATACCGGTTACGGCAAGCATTCCCTTTCCGTAGCTTACGGTAAGCAGGGCCATGATTCCCACAAAGAAATGCAGGAGCACAAAGCCTATGAATTTATATTTTTCCACGCTGATTCCCATGTTTTTTGCAACAAGCTCGTTGCTGCCTATTGCATTGCAGTAGGTTCCGATTCTTGTAAAGCGCAGGATAAAAACCATAAGGAAGAAGGCTGCAAATGCAACTATATAGTTCCAGGGGGCGTGGTTAAAAGCCAGGATAGAAGTGTTGGTAAGCTTTCCGGGAAAGCCGGATGTGTCAAGCTTTACAACATAGTTTGCAACGCTTTCCAGAATGAGCATAAGTCCGACAGTTACAATCATGGACGGAATCTTTAGCTTGGAATAGAAAACGCCGTTAAAGGCACCAATCAAAGCACCTGTAAGCAGGGTTCCGCCTATAAGACCTATGTAGCCCAAGTGCCTTGAAAGCAAAACGCCTACCATAGAAGAAAGAACGATGTTGGCTCCGATTGAAAAGTCAAAGAGCCCCATTACGACAATAAAATAAAAGCCGCAGCCGCCGACTGCATACTGAATGCTTGTCTGAAGGTAGTCAGACATAAGCTTTGGCGTTCCAAAGTTTTGCGGGGAAAGCAACTTGAATATTCCCCAGCACAAAACAGCCAGAACCACAAGGGCCGTAACGCCAAAATAACGGCTCTTCTTGAACATAGTAAACTTTTCGTTAGCTAGTACCCTATTTCCAATATCACTCATTTCTGACACCCTAAAAAAAAAGGGGGCAGCCTTACAATTTTCTGCCCCCATCATGATTAAGATAAACGCCTATCTGCGGCTCTTTACGTCTTCAATAGAAAGCTTTGCGGTTGCAACTTCAAGATCTTTTTCTGAAAGTGCAGCCATTGCCTTAAGCTCCTCTGCGTTGTAAGGGAGTGCGTCTACGAAATACTTTGCGTATGCAGCATAGTCTTCCGGAGAAGCAACATACAGGTATGGGAAGTTTACGTCATAGAAACCGTCTGTTGAAACAGCGTAGTTTCCTTTGATTGCATTGTAAACAAGCATGAATGCGATGAGCGGGTCGCAGTAGTGTCCGCCAGATTCAGCAGCCATGCCGCCGCTCTTGAGCTGTTCGTCAAGGTCAGCAAGGAAGTCTGTTGAAACAACGGCAATCTTTCCCTTCTTGCCCATTGATTCGATTGCAGCAAGTGCGCCAACGAGTGTGTCTCCACCACCACCGGCTACGATAAGGGCATCGATGTCCGGGTTTGCATTGATGATAGCTTCTGCTGTTGAACGGCCTGTGTCTGATGTTGTTCCGCCGTACTGGGGTTCAAGAAGCTCAATCTTGTCTGAGTGGGATGCGTTCCAGTCTTCTACGCCTTTCTTGTATCCTTCCCAGCGCAAAAGGAATGTTGCGTCTCCAGCTTCCCAGCCTTCGAGGGCAATCTTCTTGTTTCCTTTTTCTGCAAGAATTGTAACGAGCTTTTTGCCGTTTTCTACTTCATTTTCGTGAACTGCACCTACGAAATAAGGTGATTTTGCTGCAAGGGCATACTCGTTGGGGTTTGCATCCTTGCTGATGATGCGGAAGAACTGGGCACAGTAAACCTTGTTCTGGTTGCAGGTGTTGATTACGGATGTCATTTCTGCTGATGCAGAGTTGCAGATGATGATACCGTCGCAGCCTGCCGCGCTCAGGGTTTCCGCAGAGCTTGTTACGTTCTCAGAGATGTGTCCCTGATCAACATACATTACCTGGACGTCCAGGGCCTTTGCAGCCTCGTCGATAATCCTCTTGCACTGGCTTCCCAAGGTGTCTGTTGAACTCCAAATGGAAACACCAATCTTTATCTTCTTTGAATCAGAAGCATTGGAGCCAGAAGCTCCGGCAGCCTGCTTCTTAGAACAAGAAACGAACATTGCTCCAAGCAGAGCCACAGCACAAACTAATTTAATTAATTTCTTCATTAAACATCCTCCATATACAATCATACCCCAGCCTGTGAATTTTTGAATAAGGAATCTTACGATTTTATGTCGACTTTTTTAACGGTTCAGGGGCAGGGTGACGCTTTTATAAAAAAGGTAAAATAATTTACTATATAATGTTTGTTTTTTTACGATTACCAATAAGCCTACGCCGCCGTGGAGGGGCGCGGGGGTGCTTGCACCCCTTAGCGTTGACGGTGGGAGAGACGCTCCCTGAGCCTGTCGAAGGGGCGGCTCTTCCACCGTCAATGACCGTTAGGGAACCCCGGAAGGGCGGTGACGAAAGGCATGTTCGGTCGAATTAGCAGACGAGTGCATGGTAGAGCAGACAGAAGCACCGTCCAGAAGAAAATTCAGAATTCCCATAATTTTTATTACAAAAACTTTAATTTTTTCACTATTTACAGACGGCTTTTTTCGTGATATATTTATTCTAGGATAAATGCGCCAACATTAGGAGTTATTATGAAGTTTGGTTACTTTGATGACAAAAACAGGGAGTACGTGATTACAAATCCGCTTACACCCTACCCGTGGATTAACTATCTTGGAAACGAAAAATTCTTTTCACTTATTTCCAACACTGCAGGCGGCTACATGTTCTACACAGATGCCCGCCTCCGCCGCTTGACCCGTTACCGCTACAACGACATCCCGCTGGACACTAACGGTCGCTATTTCTATATTACAGATGGAGATACAACATGGAATCCCGGTTTTAAACCGATGAAGACCAAGCTTGACAAGTACGAATGCCACCACGGCTTTGGCTACACAAGAATTTGTTCCGCAAAGAACTCCCTTGCAGCAGACGTTCTCTTTATGGTTCCAAACGGAGAAAACTGCGAAGTTCAGATGGTAACCCTTACAAACGAGGGCAAGAAGGACAAGGACATTTCTTTGGTTTCCTTTATTGAATGGTGTCTCTACAACGGACAGACTGACGGTGAAAACTTCCAGAGGAACCTTTCCACCGGCGAAGTTGAAGTTGAAGGCAGCGTAATCTACCACAAGACCGAATACCGCGAAAGACGCAACCACTTTACTTTCTACAGCGTAAACTCTCCAATCAAGGGCTTTGATACAGACCGCGAGACTTTCCTTGGCCTTTACAACGGTCTTGACACCCCGGACACAATCGTTGCAGGAAAGAGCGGCAACTCTGTGGCAGACGGTTGGTCACCAATCGCAAGCCACCGCCTTGAATGTACACTTAAGCCTGGCGAAAGCAAGACTTACGTTTTTGTCCTTGGCTACATTGAAAACGAGGAAGACAAGAAATTCATTCCTGAATCCCAGGTAAAGCAGCCATTTAAGGCTACAAACAAGTACTCTGGCATTGTAAACAAGGAAAAGGCTTATGCACTTCAGGCAAAGTTTGACTCCAAGGAAAAGGTAGAGGCAGCATACAAGGCCCTTCGCGAATTCTGGGACGAGACACTTTCCCACTTTGCAATCAGCACAGGAGATGAAAAGCTTGACCGCATGGCCGTCTGGAACCAGTACCAGTGCGTTGTTACATACAACTTTGCACGTTCCGCATCTTACTTTGAAAGCGGAATTGGCCGTGGGCTTGGCTTCCGCGACACATCACAGGACATGCTTGGTGCAGCCCACCAGCTTCCTGCAAAGAGAATCCGCGAACGCCTTTACGACGTTGCAGCCACACAGTTTGAAGACGGTTCTGCCTACCACCAGTTCCAGCCGCTTACAAAGAGGGGCAATGCAGACATTGGCTCCAACTTTAACGATGACCCGCTCTGGCTGGTTCTTGGCGTTGGCAACTACATCCGCGAGACTGGAGACAAGGACTTCCTTAAGGTTGACGTTCCCTTTGACAATTCAGAGACAAACAAGGCTACAATGTTCGAGCACTTACGCCGCTCATACAACTACATCCCCAACCACATGGGACCGCACGGGCTTCCGCTCATCGGACGCGCAGACTGGAACGACTGCCTTAACCTTAACTGCTTTAGCAAGGACCCCAACGACTCTTTCCAGACCTGTACCAACAAGGAAGGCAAGAACGCTGAATCCGTAATGATTGCACAGATGTTCGTCTACGTAACGCCTGACTATGCAGCAATGTGCCGCATCATGGGAGACGAAGCAGAGGCAAAGAAGGCAGAAGAGCTTTGCAAGAAGATGGAAGAAGCAATCTGCACAGCCGGCTGGGACGGAGAATGGTACGTACGCGCATACGATGACTTTGGCCAGAAGATTGGTAGCCACGAATGCGGCGACGGTAAAATCTTTATTGAATCACAGGGCTTTGGTACCATGGCACAGTGTGGTGCAGACAAGGGCTATCCTGCAAAGGCTTTGGACAGCGTAAAGAAGTACCTGGATTCAAAGTACGGTATCTGTATCGTAGACCCGCCATACAGCTCTTACCACGTTGAACTTGGTGAAGTTTCTTCTTACCCGCCTGGATACAAGGAGAACGGTGGTATTTTCTGCCACAACAACCCTTGGGTTATCATTGGAGAAATCAAGACTGGCCGCCCAGAAGATGCATGGGAGCACTACCAGAAGATTGCACCTGCCTATCTTGAAGACATTTCCGAAATCCACAGGACTGAACCTTACGTATACGCACAGATGATTGCAGGTAAGACAGCCGGACGCTTTGGAGAGGCAAAGAACTCTTGGCTTACGGGAACAGCAGCATGGAACTTTGTTGCTCTCAGCCAGTTCATCTGCGGTCTTATGCCTGAATACGACGGCCTCCGCATTGAACCCCGCCTGCCAAAGCATGTTAAGAAGGCAGACTTTACACGCAAATTCCGCGGTACAACATTCCACATCCACGTTGAAAACAAAAAGAACGACGGCAAGGTGGAACTTGTTCTTACCAACAAGGACTTTGCAACAGACGAGGCATCACTCAAGGCAGCCCTTTCTACAGGCAGCGTTGGTGGAACACTCGTAAAAGCAGCTGACGGTGCTAAAGACGTTTACGTTCTTGCAACCGTAGACTAATTAAATTGAGCAGTTAAAAATATAAAAAAAAGTTAGGAGCCGGTTCTTGGCAGGAAGGTGCATTGCCTTCTTTGCCGGGAGCCGGTATTTTTTTGCACAAAAAAAAACACCGAAAACTGTCCGCCATGAAAGGGAACGGCATTCGGTGTTTGTTTCTGCATCTTTGGCACGAGGCCGCACGAAAGCTTAGTATGAAACGGTGACTACAAGATTTCCATAGCTCACCCCAGAAGATGATGAATCCGATTCAACCACGAAAGGAGCACCTGGTTCCGGGAAATAGGAGGCAGAAGAAGGAGCTCCTGCTGCAGGCGAAGCAATTCTCTCCAAGAATGCCTGGGAGCCTGTCCCTGAATGGATGTCTACGACTTTTCTTGCAAGTTCCTTCTGAGGATACACAGGAAGCCCCGTAGCAGAGTCAGTGGAGCTAGAATCCCCCTCATACACAGGAATTCCCAAGCCGCCGCTTACATTCTTTACTGAAGTAAAGGCATTTGTTTCGCCGTCGCCTGGAACAAAATCAGAAGGGGCATCCGATATCTGAGGAGCCTTTGATTTGGAAGGCATTTTTGCAACCAATCCCTTATCCGTAGAAAGGAAGCCCTCTGCATTTATGGAAAATGAGGTTCCACGCACGGAAGCAGTTGCAACAGGAGTGCTTACCCTGAAGCCGGTTCGCTTTCCGTCCGACTTGTTGACACTTGCGTCTATTTTACCGCTGTCAAGATATATAGAAGTCTCGGTCTTTGACGAACTGGAAACAAGCTTTTCTATAGTGATGCGGGTAAGGGGGCCAAGCTGAACCTTTGAACCCTGAATGCTAAGTTCCGCGGAAGACTTGAATCCGGTAGAAATAACCGCACCGCTGGAGACTACATCGCCCTTGCTAAGAGGAATCCAGCTGCTTCCCTTCTGAATTTCCACCTTGCCGGATGTAGAAAGAACCGTTGCCTCAAGGGCAAAGGCAGAATGAACGGCAACAAGCACCGCAAAAGCCACTAATAAAATCCTAAAAGACTTTTTCATAAACCATCCTCCGTATTAGAATGCCAGGGTTGCATAAAGCGTCAAGGCAGTTTCGTTTTCCTCGCTGCCATCCCCAAAGTATTGGTGGGCAACGAGCCCCAGCTGCAAGTCAGTATACATCTGGTAAAGGAACTCACCGTATATCTGAATGCCGGCATATTCAAAATCATCCTTGGGGCAAGAAAAAACCACGTCGGTTCCCAAAGATGCGAGCATGTTTTTCCTTGGCTTGAAGGTACCGCTAAGCCCGGTCTTTAACAGGCCCGAGTAGTCAGATGGATACATTGAATAGGTAGCCTCTATGCTTGTAATTCCCCTGAATGCTGCAAAGGGGCCATTTTCACCGGATGCATACAGTCCGTGCAGAGTTACCTGCGAATCATAGAATTCCGGAATGTAATAAGAGAAGGAAAGCTGCGAAAGATTGGAAATTTTGTCAAATTCACCGTCTATTATTTCCGCACCGAAAGTAGATGAAAGGTTATAGAACTTCCTCGCGCCAAGGGAGCCGCCCAAATAAAGGGTTCCGTAAAAGCGCTTGCAGTCAGCATTGTCGCCATTCGGCCCCTTCATTCCGATTGCACAAAGACCTTCAAGGCCCACAGACTGGTTCAGGAAAAGATAGGGGAAATATACCGAAGCCTGGCCTAAAAGGAAAGGACTTGCACAGTAGTAGTAGTCATTGTCCGTATCGTCAAGGTCTCCGCCAAGGATAACAGTGTCTATTCCGTTCAGCAAACCGGTATAGCCTGCATAAGCGCCGGCCACAACTTTTTGACTGCTGTAGCTTGCAGAAAGGCCATCTGAAATCTGGTTCAGAATGCATCCTGATGTGTCCACAATGCCAAATCTTCCCGCCGCCAGGTTCACGGAGGAAGAGCCTTCCGTCTTCATTGAATATGCATATTTAAAAAGCGTAAGGTCTACGGGACATTTAAACTCACCGTCACCAAATTCCGAAAGATCATTCACGTCATAAGTGGGAGTTGCCTTGCCCTCTGCCACAAAATATGACGATGGTCCAACAGGAGTACGGAAATACAGAGTCACCTTTGTCTTTTCTTCCATGGCCAGCGGGTCAAAGTCATTTGTATAGAGTTCAACGGATTCACACAAGGTACCGCCAAATTCGGCAGCAAACAAAGAGGCAGGCATGATAGCCGCCAGGATAAGAGCCAGAGTCTTTTTCATCAGTTGCCCCCCTTGCCGTCAGCAGCAAATTCCATGGCAGCATTCATAATGTTTAGCACTTCGTGTCCGTCCGGGACTGAATCAGGATCTGCATTTCGGGATATTATTCCGTTGGCGCGGAACATTGTAAAGGCATAGCGTGGAGAGGGTGCAAGCCTGTACATAAGGCTGTTGTCCACCTTCCAGGTCTGGGCGCATACATGGGCAAGCTCTGCAAAGGTAATCGCAGTAAGGGCATTCTTGTCCGCCCCGGCAATTCCTGCCTTCTGAATCACAGCAAAGGCAGTCTCGTTGGAAGCATCCTCGGAAACAAGCCCCTGGGCTACGGCTGCAAAATAGCTTACCTGCCCCCAGCTGGCCTTTTCCGTATTAATCATTTTTGTTACATTGCCGGCAGACTGGGCATGAAGACCAAGAGCCGCAAAGAAAGTAAGCACTGCAAAAAGCAAAAAACTCTTTTTCATATAAAAATCATGTCCTCCGAAAACAGATTTCAATGCTCATAAACGAGCAAAAAACATTTCACTTTATTATAAACTATGTTATACTTTTTGTCATGGCAAAGGGAATAAAAAAACTTTTTTTTTCACGCAACACGGACATTTTGGCACTGATTGCAGTTGCAGTCCTTATTCTGGTGCTTTCCGCGCTTAAATTCTTCACGAAATTTGACTACCGCATATATGACGTTCTCGTAAGGCTTTCGCCAAAGGTGGAGCAGGAGGAAAACATCCTCCTCGTGGACATAGACGACCTTTCCCTTAACAAGGAAGGCTCATGGCCTTGGACAAGGGACCTTTTGGGCAACGTCCTTATCAGGATGAAGGAACTCGGTGCCTACAACGCAATATTCGATATTGAATACCTTTCACCCGCGAGCAAGGGGGCAGCAGCCGACATAGCCACTGTTACCGAAGAAACTTTCGGAAACGGAGAGCAAAGGATTGCACATAATATAGAAGAATTCACTTCATCAATACAAAGGGGAGAAATAAATTCCCGCAACGCAATTCAAAAAGGCAGCGAGCTTACCGGCAGAATTGATGAAATCCTCTACGGAATGTACGGCTCCATCTACGAAGGTGTGAACCGGGACTTCGATGATTATTTTGCCCGGGCAATACAATTTTTTGGAAACACGTCGCTTACGGTAAACGCCTATGACATAAAAATTGACCGCACAAAGGAAGACCTGGAATATGCAAAGGAACGATTCCTCTTTAATGTGCAGGATCCAAAGTCTCTCATCAGGCGGGAAAACGAAGAGGCCATACGCAATGCCAAGGCAGAAACAGGCTTTACCCCCGTGCTCCACTCGATGGGCAGCAGGGCCGCTTGCGAAGGCTTTACAAACGTAATCATAGACACTGACGGTACAAGGCGGAGGATAGAGCTTTTTAACTGGTACGACGGAAAATACATAGGCCAGCTTGCATTTGCCCCCCTTGTCAAAATGCTTGACGTTCAGTCATTCGAAAGGAAGAGAAAGTCACTGTTGCTAAGGGGAGCCCTTCTTCCGGGAAAGGAAAAGCGCGAGGACATAAAGATTCCGCTTGACGAAAACGGCCGCATGATGATTAACTGGCAGCATTCAACCTACAACGACAGCTTTAGGCACGTGCCGGTTTACATGGTGCTGGACTTGGACAAGCTTGAAAGTTCTGCAATCAAAGACCTTGAAAGCCTTTACTCGCTACGGACGGCGGGAGGCAACCAGGATGAAGGTCAGACTGAGCTTTCCACGTGGCTTTCCTACATTCCCGACATTCTTGAAGGCTACGGCCAGATTGTAGGCGAAAAAAAACGCCTGCTCGGACTCTGCCAGGGCTTTGACATTCAGGGGAATGCAATCGGGGGAGGCATTTCCGATGAAGAATACCAGGCATATTTTTCCGCAAAGTCGCAGTTCTTCCAGGAACTCGAAAGCTTTTCACAGTCGCTACTTTCCCTTGAAGGCTCCGCGGGTGAGGAAGGCTCAAAGGCAATAAAGCAGTTCAGCAGCACACTCAGCCAGTATTCAAGCCTGCACGAAAGGCTTGCCGTGGAATTTGCAAATTCATTCTGCCTGATAGGAAATTCGGCAACGGCAAGCACAGACCTTGGTGTTACACCCTTCCAGAGAGGTTACCCCAACCTTGGAACACATGCAAACGTGGCAAATTCAATCCTGCAAAAGGACTTTATACGCACCGTAAATCCGCTTACGGCAATCATAGCCTGCCTTGCATTTACACTTGCAGTAATACTGCTAACAAGAAAATTCCCCGCATTCGCAAAAAATGCCGCCGGTCTCCTCTACCTTTTTCCGCCGACAATAATATTCAGCCTGCTAATGATTCTATTCCGCATATACGTGCCTTTGGTAGCCCCCTTCCTGCTGGCCCTTTTTACCTACATTGCCCAGATGGTGCTGAACTTTGCACTTGCAGAAAAGGAAAAAAGAACCCTGCGCAGGGGATTTGACGCCTACGTTGCCCCGGAAGTTGTAAACCAGATTGTAAAGAACCCGGCCCTTCTTTCTTTGGGCGGTGCAAACAAAAGGATGACGGCACTTTTCTCCGACGTAAGAACCTTCTCCGGCTTTACCGAATGCATAAACCGCGAAGAAGGTGAGCAGCACGGAGCCGTCCGCCTTGTAGACATACTAAACGGCTACCTTGGCGTATTGAGCGACGCAATCATGGACTGCCACGGAACAATAGACAAGTACGTAGGAGACGAAATTGTATCCTTCTTTGGCGCCCCAGTGGACGACCCCCTTAACGCCTACAATGCCTGCCTTGCTGGAATACGCATGAAGCAGGCAGAAGCAATCTACAACGAAGAGCACAAGGACGAACTTCCAATCCACCCGGTCACTCACACGCCATTTTTGCTCAAGTCCCGCGTCGGTATAAACACCGGTGACATGGTTGTAGGAAACATGGGCACGCAGAAAAAGCTCAACTACACAGTAATGGGCAACAACGTAAACCTGGCATCCCGCCTAGAAGGAACAAACAAAGCCTACGACAGCTGGATAATGTGCAGCGAAAGCACCTGGCAGGAAGCAAATTCCGGCCAAACGCAAGGCCTTTTAGTTGCACGCCAGCTTGACTGCGTCCGCGTAATAAACGTGGAAAAACCCGTGCAAATTTATTCCATTGCAGGCCTAAAGTCCGAACTAAAAAAAGAAGAGCTTGAATCCGTGGAACTCTTTAACAAGGCAATGGAATGGTATTTAAAAGGAAGGGAAGAAGGAGCCGCCCCCAAGGACATAAAGGACTTTTCAAAAGCAAAGAAACTCTTCGCCGAAGCATACCGCTGCAACCCCACGAGCGACGTTCAGGACAAAAACTATATCTCGCCCGAAAAAAAGATGATTGTCCGCTGCGAAAACTTCATCGCAAACGGACTTCCGAGGGACGTTAACGGAGACGTCATAAAATGGGACGGTGTCTACACCATGACTTCAAAATGATACATAAGCTTTTTGATTTTTTTCTCGGACCAGCTTTTGTTTGCAAACCCGCTTTCCAGGGTTCCGCGGGGCCCTACCCGCTCCATTGCTTCGCAACCCGCCTGCGGCGGGCCCTTCCAATCGGGGGTAGGCTTGGTTGGAAAAAAGCAAGGCTTTTCTTTGCAACGATTCTCTTTTTCCTCCTGCCCTGCCCAAGACAAGTTCATCCGCAAGAAAGAAGTGCCCCAATTGCCCTAGGGCAAGCAGAATACACGGAGCCGTCATCCGCCAACGCAGAGTCTGCATCCGACAGCACGGAATTTGCATCCGCTAACACGGAGCACACACTCAAAGAAAGGGAAGAATACCTTGAGCAGGTTCAAACATACAACTTCTGGAGCACACTGGGACAGCAGTTTAAAATTTCAAGCGAAAGCGAGCCGGAGCTAAAAAGTTCATTCGGCTTTGACTTTTTGACCATGTTCTACGGAGTTGCCCACAAGGGATTCGGTCTTGGCCTTAGCTACGAAAAGCAGATAATCCCCCACCTTGCGCAAAAGGCACTTTTTTCTGCAACCTTCATGGACACAAAATACGACGGCATCTACGCCCTCCCGCTAACCGTAGGCTACTTCCCCTACTTTTACCCCATGTCAAGGCGGCTTCAAAAATTCTACGCGGGACTAGGCTGCTACATAGACTATGTTTCCTACTCCAAAAGCTACAGTCTGAGCTACGGAGGCGTAAACTTTTCCGCAGCGGCACAGGCAGGCTACAAAATACTCCTCCCCTACAACTTTATGGCAGACATATCCCTAACCTACAAAATGCCCCTTATAAACACAATCGATGCCTACGGCGACCTGGACAGCTACATCAACAGAAGAATCCAGATTGGAATAGGCCTAAAATACACCAAACTCCCGGAACTAATCCGCAACATCCGCACGGTAAAGAAAAATTCCGCCAGTGAAAAAAAAGAGCAAACCACAACCGACATCCCCCACTGACGCTTCCTGCCAGAATCTCCAAACTTCCACGCTTGCCCTTCTTGTAGAAAAATTGCATAAGTAATTAAAAAGTCGACTTTTTTACAAAAAACATGTCATCATCGGGCTAGACCCGATAATCCACTTTAAAAAATTCCTCACGTCTAGCAAAAAAAATGACCAGTTAAACGGCCTTTCCAAATGGCCCCTACGCCCGATTGGAAGGGGCCTGTGTCAAAAATTGCATCCATGCAATTTTTGACCGTGAGTTTTCCAAAGGAAAACTCACCTGTTTTTTTGCTAACAAATAACGCGCCCTCCATGGCGCTGCTTGTTCTACAAAAAAAGCCGGAACCCTGGAAAGCGGGGAATACCAAAGATTTGCCCGGACTGTAGGGACGGGTACAGTAAAACTTGGCCTACCGTCCAAAAGAACAAAACAAAACCGACGTTTCTTATCAGTATCATATTAAGAATAATTAAAGAAAAAAATCACTAGAACATTCTCCAAAAACTCCATAATTTTCATTTGCCACCTTGACCTAACCGAATTTTTCATTCATAATTAAAGCTATGAAGAACGAACACAGAAAGGAAGAGCGCTTTACGGACACCGGACGCGTTGATGCCCACGAGCTTTGCGTTCTCCCCGGCGTGCTGGACGACATTAGCGCCTCTGGCTGCAGGGTGCATTTCCCTGTTCCCGTAAAAGTGGACATGGAAAACGATTACAGCATAAGGATGAAGATTCCCCGCAAGGAATTCCTTCTTCCATTTTCGCTTTTGTGCCGCCCCAGGTGGATTACAAATTCCGAGAACCGCTCCAACATTGGTTTTTCGTTTTTATGCTCACCGGGAACCCCCCTTCTTTTAAGATACATTGATTTTTTAAAGGCCGCCTCCAAAAAGGAAGCAGACAGCTTATTTGACTAAATTTAGGAACTGGCTTTGGAAATAGAAAAAATAAGCGGAAGCGCTTTTCTTCCCTTCCCCGAATGCAAGGCTTTTATGCTGGACGAATTTGCCTCGCGCCTAGGCGTGGACACTAATTCAAGAAAAGAATACGGCGATTTGGTCTACCTGCCAAGCTACAGCGCAGATTGTGCAACAGCAAGTGCAAAAGCAAGTGCAAGTTCTTCTTCTACCCCCTGCTTTTTACCCCACTTTCTGCCCTACTTTTGCGCAACAGCCCTTTTGGAACCATTCATCGTAAAATTCAGTTCGATTGGAGAGGCAGCAAATGCACTAAAGGGAATTCAGCGTTCCTGGGCACCCTACTCTTTTAGCAACCACAGAAGGCAGATTCTCATTCAGGAAAAGCTTCCCTACATTCCGCTAAAGCCCCGCAATTTTCCGGTAAAGATTCCGCAAAGCCCCATGGGGTTCTACACCCTTTTGGACGAGCACACACTTCTTGCAAGCGCAAGCACTTCAAGCTGCATTCCGCTTGGCACGCTCAACTTTGAAGAAGACCACGAAAACCCACCAAGCCGCGCTTACCTAAAGATTCAGGAAGCACTGACGCTATTCAACCACTTTTTTGGAGAGGAACTTCCTGCAAAGGAAAGCCTTTGTTTTGAAGCAGGTGCCTGCCCCGGCGGATGGACCTACGTTCTAACCCTTCTTGGCGCCAGGGTTTTTGCCGTAGACAGAAGCCCCCTTGCCCCATCGCTTATGGAAAATCCACTCGTCACTTTTTCTGCCCACGATGCCTTTACGCTTAAGCCTTCAGACGTAAGGGAAGCCCTTGGCGGAGACCCGGACTGGATTTTAAGCGACGTAATCTGCTACCCAGAACGCCTTTTGCAATGGGTAAAGACCTGGCTTGAAAGCGGCATAAAATTCAACATGATTTGTACAATAAAGATGCAGGGCGGAATAAACTGGCAGGCCGCAGAAGAATTTGCCTCTTTGCCAAACAGCCGCGTAGTTCACCTGCACTACAACAAGCACGAGCTTACCTTTTTGATGCGCAACAGGTAAGATTATAGAAGCACTCGCTCTCTTCAAGTAAACCTTGTAGAGCAAAAAAATAAAGCCTACCCAAGCGTAGCAGTTTCTGAGTAGGCTTTTTAACAAAATGCTAAAAGGAGACGGCCACAAAACTGCGATGTTCCTTTTATTGTTTAAATATACCCCAATTTATTGCCACCGTCAAGCATAGCCTTGGCCAAAGGAGGTCGTATGAAAAATCTCACCAGCACACAAAAGCATTGCAACGCAAAACATTTCAAGGCAGCGCACAGCCTGGGCCTTGCCTTGGCCGCACTGGCACTCTGCACCCTTTCGCCACTTACACCCACAGCTGCCCACGCAGAAAAAGCAGTAAAAACAGGAAGCTTCCCCTACGGAAAAAAGGGAAACACAGAAAAAGCCTTTACGTCCAGCTGCTACACAAAAAAATTCCCCAAGCTGGAAATGACGGTTGAAGTCCCAGAATTTGAAGGCTGCGACAAGCTAAACAGCAGCATAAAAGAATGGCTAAGCAAACAATGCAAGTACGCGGAGGAAAATTACACAGACAACGCAGAAGAAAAAGGAGAGTATTCAATCTTCATCGGAACCGTAACATACACAGGCTCCTATATCTCCGTACTCTTTTACGAAAAAGTCGATGCAGGCGGAATCCACCCCTACATAGCAAGAAAAAGCTTTGTCTATAACAAAGAAAGCAAAAAAATGGTGGCATCCGCAAAGGAATTCATCTCGGACAAAGCCTACAAAGAAGCACTTGAACCTGTACTGGAAAAAAATGAAACTTCGGCAGACGAAGCATTTGCCATTGGCATACCAGAACTGGACAAGCTGCCCTTCGTTCTTACCCCAACTTCTGTGGAACTAATAATAGGCGGGGAACACATGTACGGCTACATGTGGGGAATGGAATTCATTGTCCCTGTAAATAGGCAGTAGCGGGCGTTACGGGCGGCGTTTGAGCCCGTAGAAGGGGTAGGACGCAACGCAGTGCGGCCGCAGGGGAAGGCTTTCCCCTCCCCATTTAAGCAAAACCTAGAACCAGAGAGAAGCCTGGTCTTCCCAGTCGATGATTTCTTCCGGTGCAAAGAAGAGGTCTATCTCGCGCTTGGCACTTTCCTCGCAGTCACTTGCGTGGATAATATTGTGCGTAGTGTGAGAGCAGAAGTCTCCGCGGATTGTTCCCGGATGAGCCTCTGCAGGACTTGTGGAGCCTGTCATCTTCCTTACCAAAGTAATGCAGTCATCTCCCTGCCAAACCATTGCAACAACAGGACCACTTGTAATGTAGTCAACGAGCGGATCATAGAAGGGCTTACCCTTGTGTTCGGCATAATGCTTAGAAGCCAATTCCGGGCTAATGTTCATAAGCTTAAGCCCCACCAGCTTAAGACCTTTCTTCTCGAGGCGGCTGATAACCTCGCCTACAAGCCTGCGGTTCAAAACACCAGGCTTTAACATGGCAAAACATCTTGTACTCATAGTTTGTACAAATTAGCAGAAAATTCAACTTTATTCAAGGTCTTGCTAGATTTTTCATATCTGGAGCAAGCTTCTTGTCTTACTCCATGCTAAACCATGCGGTCGGTGAGTTTTTTTTTCCAATACGTTCTTATGCAAACCAACAGGAAATCAGTTTGGCGTGTAGCGGAAGGCAAATCCATCTGAAAACTCGCATTGGAGCGGAACGAGCAAAGCGAGTTTAATTTCCTATTCCGCGACACCGCGGGTTTTCAGACGGAGTTGCCTGGGAGCGGAACGCCAAACTGATTTCCGTGGAGATTCTCAATGGACACTGTTTTGCAGGGAAGCAAAAAATTCATTGCAAACTGCCGCAAGGCGATGTATCATAAAAGCATGCAGAAACACGATGTGGCAAAAAAATCACCAAAGCTTACGGTTGCAGAAATAATTGAATACTGCAAAGACGACCTGGGCATTACCTTTAACCTAATGGACGAAGATACAGCAGCAGAATTCCTTAAGAAGCACAACTATTTCTTCCGCCTAAAACAATACGCGGGAGTTTGCCAGAATCAGACAAGAAAAGGAAAATACACAGGTCTTGACTTTGGCCACCTTGTTGAACTTTCTACAATAGACATGTTCCTAAGAAAGCACATTCTAAAAATGACCATAGACTTTGAGCATTACCTCAAAGTAAAAATCGTAAATGACTGCCAGGAAAACCCTGATGATGACGGCTACAGCGTGGTGGATTCTTTCCTCGAAAAAAATCCGACCATCAAGATGTCCATTATAAAAACTTCAAAACTCGCAGGCTACAACGGCTTCTCAATAGAAAAATACCTTGAATCCCCAGCCGTATGGAATTTCATAGAGATGATCGGCTTCTTTGAGTTCATCAAATTTTATTCCTATTATTACGACTACTTCCATTTGCAGTGCAAGTACACAAGACACTTTGACGCAGTGCGCAGACTGAGGAATGCTGCCGCCCACAACGTATGCCTTTTGTACAACTTTAATCCTGTGCAAAATTTCAGCTACGACATGGACACCAGCTTTGAACTTCTGGGAGCAAAACTTGGAATTGGACAAGGCACAATCGCAAGCTGCATGAAGGTCCCCCTCCTTAACGACTTTGCCGTAATGCTTTCCGTCTACACCCAATTGGTAACTTCAGAAAAAGTGCGCCAAAAAACCCTGGAAGAAATCAAAACCTTTTTTGACGGCCGCATGATCTACCGAAAGCAATACTTCGAAGGCTTCCCTTCCGTAAAAAACGCCTACAACTTTGCCCGCGCAGTGCTGGAATGGTATTCGAGCAAGGTGGAAGTCAAAGCGGCTGAGTAATCTCCAACAGAACAGAGTCCACGTACTTTCTTAAATTTTCCGCAATGGCCTTTTTAATTTCAACAGAATCTTGTGCTTCATTGGCAAAGGAACTTTCAACCGGCAAAAAGAGGCAATGGACGTCTACATGCAGGGCTTTTGTAATCTTTGCAAGATTTTTGAATATATTGCCGCTATTCTGCATCTTATAAAAACGGAACCAAATACAGAGGCAGGCAAAGGATGGGGTCATCTTTTCTGAAATCTTTTGTATAAACAAGATATCGGTTCAGAATATGGTTTGAAAATTTTTGTGCAAAATAGTCGAGCGACTTGTGCCGCCGGTAATCGCCAGACTTTGATTCAATCGGGCAGATTTTATTCCCCCGGGAAATGAGGAAGTCAATTTCGTAATTATGGTTTGAAGTTGCACTCGGAAAAGTGTAATAAAACAACTCGTCGCCTTTTGCCTTCAGCATCTGTGCTATCACATTTTTGTAGACATAACCAAGATTTGCGGAGAGTTTGTCCGAAAGCAATTTTACCGCCTACCGCACAAGAGGGAATCTAGGGATTCATACCCACCATTCTACAAAATCCCCATAGAAAAATAAGCAAAACACTACAAAATCCCCATAGAAAATTACACATGACATTATTTGTCACAGGTGGTAGGATATAATAAGGTCAAGAAAGCACATAAGGAGGATGCACATGTTTATGCCAAGCTTCGAAGAGACTAGATTTGTCTGCAAAGAATGCGGCGAACGGTTTTCTGGCAGAGATACAGAAGAAGGCAAGAAGCAGAAATATGCAGAAGATGAGCCATTAAGCAGATTTATGCCAGGACCAGCCCATCCAAAATGTCCGCACTGCAAAAGCCGCAAGACGGAAAAAGAATGGGGCGTGGAGTATTAAGGCTTTATAAAAAAATCCCCTGCATAAAGCTTGCAGGGGAAAAAGTCATCTTAAAGGACGAACAACGATTAACAGTCACCCTGAACGCACTTGCAAGCAAGCAACTTCAGGGGCCACACCGCCATTCAGACGTTAACATTAATAGATTCCGAATCTAGTTCGGAATGACATGTTATTTAAGATTCGTTATTCTAGCAGTTAATAATTTACTTCTGCTTTGCGAATACCATTTCTGAGCCATCTTCAGTAAGAGAGATCTTGCCGTCTTCTGAAACCTTAAAAGACACTTTTGACTCCTCGCCGCTGCCAGCAGGATCAGAAAGGGTCATTGTCTTTGAAGATTCGTCCCACTTCAAATTGCACTTCATACCCATGATATTCATATCACCGCTTCCGTCTGCGTTCAGGTTCAAAATACCTTCAACTTTTGTACCTGTAACTTCTTCAAGCTGCTTAAGATCTTCAGCAGACACACCGTCTAAAGAATCAATGCTGTAAGTTCCTACGAGAGGGGACACCTTTTTCTTGCAACCTGCGAAGCAAACCATCAATGCCAATGCTGCCATAACAGCAAAGAAGACCTTTTTCATTTTATACTCCTTGTAATGAAAAAAATATATAATTCCACGCCTGCTTTATTACATAAAGAGGCGTTTGAATAAAATTTGGATTTTCTACAGGCTTATTCTATAACTTTTACGTCGCTAGGATTAGCCTTAAGATACTGGAAGAAAGCTTCCTTATTGGTAACAACTTTTGCGGTTACCTTTACGCGGGACTCGTCTTCGGGGAAGTCATCGAGTTTCCAGCCGTTTACTTCGAGCGTAGTTCCAACGAACATGCCGCCCTTGCTTTGGCCGATTGAGGCAGACATAAAGCCCAAAGAAAGGTCGCCGTCGATTGTGATTTCCTGGCCGTCCTTATAGCCCCTGTTCTGGAGCTTTTTTGAAACAGCCTGCATTGCCTCAAAGTCGCCGTAGGCAATGTTGAATTCGGTAGATTTTGCCTGCTTTGATTCTGATTTTTTGTCCGTAGACTTGCTTGATGCCGCACTTGCCACCGTATTAACCGCTGCACCCGCTACGGCTTTTTTGGTTGTTGTGGCGCATCCTGCAAGGCACACAGAAGCTGCAAGAGTTGCAATAACTGCAAGGTTCATCATTTTCATATTTTTCTCCTCTACAGAAAAAAGTCTGTAATTTATACAATAGAATATAACCCAACTTTTTCCGCTGTCCAGAAAAATTTAAGAAAAAAACAATTTTTTTCTTGGTTCTTGATATTACATAATGAGCGCATGGAGGAATGGCTTTGCTGAACCTACGCCGCCGTGGAGGGGCGCGACAGCGTTGACGGTGAAAGAGACGCTCCCTGAGCCTGTCGAAGGGGCGGCTCTTTCACCGTCAATGACCGTTAGGGAACCCCGGAAGGGCGGTGGCGCAAAGGCATGGGCGGTCGGATTAGCCAAAGAGTAAAATGGTAGAACATACAAAAGTACCGTCCAAAAGAATATCATAAAAAAAACGCTTTTAATTCTTGCAAAAAAAATATATACTGCACGCATGGCTATTCTTGTTTTTAAGCAGCTCTGCTACATGATGATTGTGGTTGTGGTTGCCTTTGTTTTTTCTAAGAAATTTAAATTTGCAAACCAGGAAATTTCTTTTGTAAGCAAGACCATGCTTTACCTTGTTAACCCCTGCATGCTTCTTTCTTCTTTTGACATTCCCTACAATCCGCAAAAGATAAAGGGGCTTGCGGTGATGATAGGTCTTTGCTTTGCCGTTCACATTGCAATGATGGTTACAGCGTGCATTTTTATTCGGAGCCGCAGTCTGGAGGGTAAGGAGCTTGACGGTATTGACCGGGTTGGCGTTATTTTTACCAACAGCGGTTTTATTGGCATTCCGCTGATTAACGGGGTGCTTGGTAAGGAAGGCGTTTTTTACCTGATGGGCTACCTTGTGAACTTTAACATCCTGCTTTGGATTTTTGCACCGCTTGCTTTGGGTTGCAGGTTTGACATTAAAAAGATTGTCTTTAACCCCAACGTTATTGCGGTGGTTGCGGGCTTTATCCTCTTTTGCTTTCCGGGGACGCTGCCAGACATTCTTTCCAAGCCGATTGGCTATATTGGTCAGATGAATACAGCTTTGAGCATGATTCTTTTGGGGATGATTTTTGCTGACTTTAAGAAGGGGGAAGGGAAAAGGTCTCTTGCGCTTAGGGCGGGCTGGACGGTTGCAGTAAGGCTTGTGCTTTGCCCTCTTGCGGCGCTTGCGGTTATTGCTGCGACGGCACGGCTTTTGCCCATGCTGCTTTCTAGTGTGGAAGACATTCGCCTTATGACGGTTACGGCATACATTGCAGCTCTTTGTCCTGTGGGAATGAGCATTACTTCTCTTGCGGTTGTGTTCAAGAAGGATGCCCACTACGCGGGTCTTATTGTTGCCCTAACATCGGCTCTTTGCGTTTTGGGTGCGCCGGCATTCATCTATCTTGCACAGATTCTGGGGATTGTATAGCAGCTGAATCAAGCGGATTGTTGGCGGGCGGTCCCTGAGTTTGCCGAAGGGTGATCCCTGAGCTTGCCGAAGGGCGGTGCTTCTTTGAAAACAGTTCCCTGCGACTGGCTCGGGGAAGGGATTCTTTGTGTTAGTAAAAAAAACTTCACCACGACGAAAGACCGTCATGCTGCACGCACTTACAAGCAAGTAATTTTAGCATTCGTAAAACATTCTGCCACAACTTTTACAGACCCTGAAACAAGTTCAGGGTGACAAGTGGTCCGCCCCGCGCCTTTAGTCTTCGTCTGAATCTGAATCTGCTGAACCAAGTGAATCAAGTCCGCTGAACACACCTTCAAGTGCGCTGGAAATTTCGCTGTCCAGTTCGTCCATGTCTATCCCCTTAAGGGCAGACTCCGTGGAAGAAGCAAAATCATCAATGGCAGACTCGGCGGCAGCCCCAGCGGCCTCGGCAGAATTTCCAAACTGCTCAAGAGCGCTTTCCAATGCTTCCGTGTCAAAACTTTCTATGCCGCTTTCTACAACATCAAGGAATTTATTCACTCCGTTAGTGGTAGCATCTTCCAAAGAATCAATTATCTTTTTTGCCTTCTGAACGTCAAGCTTTGCAATCGTTGCACATGTATTAAGCTTTGCCTTCTTTAGTTTTTCCACCAGCTGACCACGCTCTTCCTTGTTAAGCTCAGAAAGGGAAGAAATATACTTCTTGAACAGTTCGTTCGTCTCACTGCTTCCCGGATCCTTGTCTTCTGCCTTGCTCCATACAACTGCATCGCTATAGGCCTTGTTCACCTTTGAATTTCCGCATGAAGCAAACAGGATTGCAAAGACCATCATCAAAGAAATTGCCGCAAATAATTTTTTCACAATAAACTCCTCGCACCGCCACGCAAAAAAAGCGCAGGGCACTTTTATAAAGTTGCAAAAACTTACCATAAAAGCAAAAAAAAATCCAGTTGGCGCTTAGTTTATTTTATTGGATATTTTTTTCTGGACGAACCACTATCTGCTCTACCATAAAGCGTCCGGCTAACTCGACCGAACACTACTTTGCGCCACGGGCTTTCCGGGGTTCCGGCTTTCGCCTCCATTACCGCTTCGCGGCAACGGCTACGCCGCCCCTACAATCCCGCGTAGGTTTCTTGACCCAAAAAAATCCATCCGTAGATTTTTTTGGGATTGCAGAATCGCTTCTCAATTCTGCATGTTGCTAAGCCGCCCTCCATGGCTCGATATGGATTGGCAAGTAACATATTAGGCCAGACCCGATAATCTGCTAAAAAAAACTCATACCTAGACAGCCGCCTCAAACAAGTCACCCCCTCCCAAACAGAAACCCCATGTCATTATCGGGCTCGACCCGATAATCTGCTTAGAAAAACTCATACCTAGACAGCCGCCTCAAACAAGCCACCCCCCCTCCCAAACAGCCCCCAATCCCAAAACAGATTTCCATTTCTTAAAAAAAAGCTCTTGCAGACAGCAAACAAAAGATTCATAATAGGAAGCATACTATGAAAAAGAAACAATGGTTTGAAAACGAAAGCTTTTGGCTAAACTACGCCCCAATCATGTTTGACGAAGTCCACTGGGCAGAGGCTCACGGGGTTGCGGAAAGCTGCTGCAAAATTGCCGGGCTAAAAAAAGGCGACCGCGTTCTTGACGCATGCTGTGCACTTGGAAGGATAAGCGTAGAACTTGCCCTTTGCGGAATGGACGTTACCGGCGTGGACATAACAGAGCCATTCCTTGTAGCCGCAAAGGAAAGTGCCGAAGCGGAGGGAGTTTCTCTGGAGCTTGTAAATGCGGACATGAGGACTTTTTCTGTTCCACCGGAAAAGAAATTTGATGCGGCGGTAAACATATACAATTCCTTTGGTTACTGCGACAGCATAGAAGAAGACCTCCGCATTGCAAGGAACATTAGTTACACCCTAAAAGACGGTGGAACATTCATCCTTGAATGCATAAGCCGGGAAACTGCGGTAAGGTGGTTCACGGAAGGCGAATGGTTTGAGAGGGCAGGAAAGACCGTGCTAACAAAATTTACCGTGGACGGAGCATGGGAAGGCTTGCGTTCCAAGTGGATTCTCCTGGACCCGGACGGCAGCCGCATGGAGCATGAATTTGTGCAAAGGCTTTATTCCGCCCCACAGCTAAGGGACCTGCTGCTGCAAAACGGCTTTTCTTCTGCAGAAGTCTACGGAGGCTTTGACCTTTCACCCTACGACTACAACGCAAAGACAATGGTAATCGTGGCAAAGAAATAGAATTGCAAGATACACCGCCACCAGTGCAAGTTGCAACGAGGCCTAGGCAAGATGCATGTTACAAGTTGCAGAAGTATATGTTTTATAGTATATAGTATCTGTAAACAGGAGGTTTATATGAAAAAAAAGATAGCAGCCGGAATTCTCTCATCCTTATTGGCAGCATCAAGCATCCCCCTCTTCGCAGAAGTTTCCTTTAGGCAGGAAACCCTTATGGCAAGCTCTGGAAAATCCACGATTGCCCAAAACATCGTAGAAGACAAAATCGACAAATTCAGCTCATCCAGCGATTACGGCGACCACATAATAGACGACATACTTGGCCTTTTGTGGCTCGTAAACAACTTCACCGTCTCCTTTGACACCTACCCCTACGCAAACGGAAAATATCTCTCCTTTGCAGAACTCTTCGGCACAGCCCCACACTCAGTCACATTACAGGACTGGAGGTTCGAGATGGAATCAAACGCATTCATCTTCCCCAAAAAGGTCTGGGGTAACGAAAGCCGTCTGGAAGGCATCTTGTGGAAGTTCATAGGCCCCGTAATAGAAAACACAATCTACTACCCCACAGGCGAATGGGAAGACAACAACGACTTTGAAGAACACCCCTCCCAGTTTCCACCGCCGGAAGTGGCAATTGACATCTACGACACTGGCCGAAAGTACGCAGGAAACGTCCGCCTTGGAGGCCAGCTTTCCCTCTGGTACACAAACCCGCTCAGCCTTGCAGCATACCTGCAATGGTCAAAGTGGTACGGTGCAATCGACTGCAAGGGCATTACATTCGGACTTATCGCAAAATCCTATCCGGTAGACCCCATCCTTATCGAATGGAGGGGCACAATCCAGTCACTCTACGACAAGTACGATGTTGGAACCATTTACGAATCCCACCTGGAAGTAGGAGCAATGGTTGCCCCGCGCGTTGAAGCCTACGGAGCATGGAAGTACACCCACAACCCTCTCTTAAACGTAAAGGGACACGGTGTTGCGGCAGGAGCTAAGATTCACTGGTAGAAGCAGAAGCAAGCGGAACCTTTGCAACAGGGCCGGCATTGGTCTTTGCATCAGGCCTTGCGTATTCATTCAAAGCTTCGGTCAAAGCCGATGGGTCACGTTCAAGAAAAAGTGTAAATTCCATCTGCTGGCCGGAGCGGCTCGTAAAGCTTACCGCAAGAGATTTCTTTTTTGCATCAGCAGAAAATTCCGCATCGCGAAGCTTTTTGAATTTCAGGAGCTGCCTCTGCCAGTCATAGTGAACGGCCTTTGGCTCCGTGTAAAAATATGCCCCGTGCCTGCAAAAGAAAAGGCAGCCCTTTATCCTTGAGCCATCCGCCTGAATCTCTATCTCACGGAAAACATCGCTTCCCGCAGAGAGAGTCGCCTCTTCAACGCCAAGAACAGTATCGTGGGAAACAGCCCCCAAAAACACAAACAAATCTTCATCGTTCATTCCAAACATAGTTTCCGCCTTTAGCCCATTATAGCACAGTCACAGGACAAGAGCAAACCGCCACCCTAAGCTACTTCCCCGCAAAAAGCACGCCCAGCAAATCCTTAACAGAATTAGCCCCCTTGGTACCGCTTTCCTTCCCCGGCGCAACAATATTGTCAAAGCCAAGCTCCCGCGCAGTCTTTATCCTCTGCTTAATTTTGCTAACAGGCCGAATCTCCCCCGCAAGGCTAAGTTCACCTGTCACCACAGTCTTTTCTGGAAGAGCCAAATCAGTCCGTGCTGAATAAAGGGCAGCAGCAAGAGCCGCATCTATAGCGCTTTCCGTAAGCCGCACCCCGCCCGCAACGTTAATATACAAATCCTGGTCGCTAAACTTAATCCCCGCCCGTTTTTCAAGAACAGCCGCCACACGGCTAACCCGGGCAGAATCAACCTTGTCCGAATACACCCGGTTCATGGAAGCCTTTGCAGGAACCGTAAGCGCCTGAATCTCCACAACAAAAGCCCTCGTTCCTTCAAAAACACAGGCACAGGCAATACCGGCAGGGGTACTACCTTCCCTACGCGTAAGAAAAAGTGATGAAGGATCCGCAACTTCCCTAAGCCCCTTCTCCTCCATCTCAAAAATCCCAAGTTCGTCTATTGAACCAAAGCGGTTTTTAGTAGCCCGCAAAAAACGCACCTCGTCATTGCTGCGCTCAAAAGAAATAACTGTGTCCACCATGTGCTCAAGACTCTTTGGCCCCGCAATGTCACCGGCCTTGGTAACGTGGGCAGTCATAAAAAGAACGCTGTCCCTTTCCTTTACCCAAGAAATAAGTTCGTTCGCGCAATACTTAAGCTGGCTAACAGTACCGGGAACAATCCCCGCCTGAACCGAATACACCGTCTGAATCGAATCAATTATCACAAAGGAAGGATTCAAAGAGTCAAGCGCATCAAGAATATCCTCAAGCCGGAGCGTACACAAAATCTCCACCGCATCAGTGTCCAGCCCAAGCCTTACCGCCCGCCCCTTTATCTGTGAAGCAGACTCCTCTCCCGAAACATAAAGAACCCTGTGCCCTGACGCCCCCTTTGCAGAAGGCGCATTCTTTAAAGAAGAAGGCACATTCTTCAAAAAAGAAGCGGCAGTCTGAATCAAAAGCGTAGACTTTCCAATGCCAGGCTCACCGCCAATCAAAATTGCAGACCGCCTAACAGCCCCGCCCCCAAGCACGCGGTCAAATTCCGCACTGCCCGTAGAAATGCGCCCTTCATCCTGCACAGAAATCTTTGCCATCGGAACAGGCTTCACCTTTACGGCAGTCCCGTCCACAGCCAAAGAAGGAGTCGCCGCATTCGGGTCAACAATGCACTCCTGCATGGAATTCCACTCGCCGCAATTCGGGCAGCGTCCAAGCCACCCCGGCTGCGTATAAGAGCAATTGGAACATTTATATACAATAGAACCTTTTTTCTTAGCCATACTATTTCCTTTTTTTTTTATTTGAAGCATATTTTATTTTTCAACTGTGTCCGTTGCTACGCGCCGGCCAGACTCCGCAGCATTTTTACCAACCGCAAACAAGCAGCGCCAAGGACGGCGCGTCAAATGTTAGCAATAAAAACACGGCAAGTTTCCGAAGGAAACTTGTGGGTAAAAATGCCACGGAGGGCATTTTTACCCGCTTTCCAGGGTTCCGCCTTATTTGTAAAACAAGGAGAGCCATGGAGGGCTCGTCATTTGTTTGCATAATAAGTGGCTGAGTTTTCGCAGAAAACTCAGGCCTAAAAATTGCACGGATGCAATTTTTAGGCAAGGCCCTTCCAATCGGGGCTAGGATTAATGGCAAGAACGCCCTCTCACCGTCATTCTCGGCAAAGCACCCCTGTCATTCTCGGGCGGTTGGTGAGCTTGTCGAACCACGACCCGGGAATCCTTACCAAGCAACACGACTTCAAAAAGCCTCTAGTTTGCAAGTGCATCCACCGAACCTTTCTTTGCAGCCCCCTGTACCATTATAAAAACATCATTCGGCAAACAGGCAGCCCATTCCCCAGGCAAAGAAATAAAACCCTGCTGCACGCAAGTCTTGTTCGGGCAGGGAGAATCCTTAAACCTGGCCTTACCATCCAGAACCTCTATCACCGAATCCCCATGCAAACCGGCAACATTATAAAGGCCGTCGCGGTCAAGCGGAAAAACATACTCCCCGCCAAAAGAACTCTGCACAAGAAGATTCCTCTTTGAAGAAGCATAATTTTTTCTGAGTCCAATAAACAAAAACAAGGCAAGCCCCAGCACCCCCGCCACAAAAACAAAATCCAGCGGCCTAAGCTTCCTCGCCACAAGCACCATCCCACCCATACGCTTTAAAATAGAAAAAAAACACCGCTAAGTCAAGAAATATTTTTCCCAAAAGTTCGGCATACATTCCAAACTTTCCTTATTTTCAGCAAAACTTCGGCTTACATTCCAAACTTTTACTTGATTTTTAAGAAAGTTCGGTTTATAATCCAAAGTATGAAGACTATTACAAGAACAGAATTCTTCAACAGGCTCAAATCATACCGCGACAAGCACATCATCAAAGTAATTACCGGCGTGCGTCGCTGCGGAAAATCAACGCTTTTAATGATGTTCCGAGACTGGCTTATAGAAAGCGGAGTTTCACCATCACAAATAATCTTCATAAATTTTGAAGACTATGACAACTATGACCTTTTGACCCCAAAAAAACTTTATGAATACATAAAAGAAAGAATTTCAGCAGACAAAAAGACATATATTTTCTTTGACGAAATTCAGAACGTCCAAGATTTCCAAAGGGTAGTTGACAGTCTTTTTCTGAACGAAAATCTTGACCTTTACATTACCGGTAGCAATGCATATCTGCTTTCCGGGGAACTTGCCACGCTTCTTTCCGGCAGATATATAACAATAGAAATGCTCCCATTGTCCTTTAAAGAATTTTGTTCCGCAATGCCAGACACAAACCTTTCTTTGTCCGAAAAATACAGACGTTACATTGAACAAAGTTCATTCCCCTATGCCATCAACTTTGGCAATGACAAAAAAGAAACACTCGATTACCTGAACGGAATTTACAGTACAATAGTCCTCAAAGATGTCATTACCCGCCATAAAATCAGCGATTCAAAAATGCTGGACAGTGTTATCCGATTTATATTTGACAGCATAGGAAGTCCTATATCCTCAAAAAAAATAGCAGACACAATGGTCTCATCCGGGAGAAGAACAGATTCAAAAACAATAGAAAAATATATATCAGCCCTGCAGGATTGTTTTATCGTCTACGAAGCAAAGCGCTATGACGTAAAAGGCAAACAGTATTTAAAGCTTCTGGAAAAATACTATGCCGTGGATGTTGGACTGCGTTTTTTACTATTGGGACAAAAGGCGAACGACATTGGCCATATCTTGGAAAACATAATCTACCTTGAACTTGTACGCAGGGGGTACAGAGTTTACGTTGGTAAAGCCGACAATATGGAAATAGACTTTGTTGCGCAAAATGAGAGTGGAAACACCTATATCCAAGTTGCGGCAAGTGTCAGGGACGAAGCAACACTAAAAAGAGAACTCCGCCCCTTGCAGATTTTAAAAGACAGCTACCCCAAACTACTCCTAACCCTTGATGACGACCCCATCTCAGATTACGAAGGAATAAAGCGCATGAACGCACTCGAATGGCTCTTGGGGTAATAAATCCGCCCCGGAACGGAGCCCCAGAGCGGCATACAAAGCATCACATAAAAATCAGCTAAGCTATTTTGCAAGGAAGTCCGGCAAAGGCTTGCCTTGTTTTTTCCAGGCACGGTATTCTGCGGTGGCGGTAAAGAGTACGTCGCCTGCGGAATTGAGGGCGGTTTCCAGGCTGTCCTGAACCACGCCGATTATAAAGCCAACTCCTACAACCTGCATTGCAGCATCGTTGGAAATGCCAAAAAGTGAACAGGCAAGGGGAATCAAAAGCAGGGAACCGCCTGCAACGCCGGATGCACCGCAAGCACCCAAAGTGGCAAGTACGCAGAGGATGAGCGCGGTTGGGATGTCTACAACAATGCCCAGGGTATGGGCCGCCGCCAGTGTCATGATTGCAATCGTAATTGCAGCGCCGTCCATGTTGATTGTTGCCCCAAGCGGAATGGAAACAGAATACATTTCTTTGTCCAGACCAAGCTCTTCGCAAAGTTCCATGTTCACAGGAATGTTGGCGGCGGAACTGCGGGTAAAGAAAGCAGTAATGCCGCTCTGCTTAAGGCATCTCCACACCAGAGGATAAGGGTTGCACTTTAGCGTAATGGCAACGATGAGGGGAGAAACCACAAGTGCCATAAAGAGCATTGAGCCTACAAGAACTGCAAGCAGTGTTCCGTAATTCTTGAATATGCCCATGCCGTTTGAAGAAACCGTCGTAAAGACAAGCCCCATTATTCCAAAGGGAGCAAGGTTTATAATCCAGCGCACAACTTTGGAAAGCGCCTCCGCAAAATCATTGAGCATCTGCTTTGTGCCCTCACCAGCAATTGACTTTAGCGCAAGGCCAAAAATACATGCCCATACAAGAATGCCAATGTAGTTGGCACGGGCAAGGGCATCAATGGGATTTGAAACAGCATTTATAAGAAGGTTCTTTAGCACCTGTCCAATTCCAGCCGGGGCTGAATCAGCGGAAGCCTCATTCGCAAGGGCAATCGTCTGCGGAAAAATAAAGCTTGCCGCAACAGCAATCAGGGAAGCAAGCAAAGTGCTAACCATATAAAGCACCAGTACCGTTCCAAAGCGGCGGTCAAGCTTTGTACCTCCCTTGGCAAGTGAACTTGTAACAAGGGCAAAGACCAGCACCGGGGCAACAGCCTTAAGAGCCCCAACAAAAGTGTCGCCAAAAATACCAATCCATTCCTGAGAGGGAATGACAACTCCGAGCAGCGCACCAATGACAATGCCAATAAAAATGCGCAGGATAAGGCTTGTGCTGTTGTAACATGCAACAAGCTTGGAAAGCATATTGTTTTTCATATTTTCATTCTAACCTATTTTATTGCATCTTGCAAATTTTCAGGAAACCTACGCCGCCATGGAGGGGCGCACGAAGTGCGTTGCCGTTGGGTGAGCTTGTCGAACCCCGGCAATGGAGTGGGAAGGGACCCGCGGAACCCCGGAACGGCGGTGGCGCCAAGGCATATTCGGTCGAATTAGCAGAAGCCTGAATTGGTAGAGCAAGTAGGACTTCGTCCTAAGAACTTCGTCCATAAGAGTACCATCAAAAAAAGAAAGGACAAAAAAAGCCAATTGCCATATTATTTTCAGAATGATATAATAGAAAAAAAATGAAGTTAAAGTTTTTCCTTTTGCAAGCAGTTTTACTTTTTTCTCCAGCCCTGCTTTTTGCCCAGGCACAGAACGACACGCAGCCTACGCACAGCGTTTTTATGACACCCATCTACAACACGGGAAACGGCTTTGACCCCTACCAGCTGGCATTTGAATTTGGCTACACCTACGAGTCGGAAAAGGCAACAGCTCTGGCAGCAGGATTTTTGGGAGAAGAAGACTACCAGTTTACGGCACAGGGCATTTGGTGGCCATTCAGGTGGAGCAAAGGCCGCATGGGTCTTGGGGCAAAATACAACTTTACCTACTTTCAGGAACTTAGCATAACCAACAACATACTTGCAGGCTTTTGGCTGGAAACCCAACCCGTAAGCTGGTTCAGCCTAAAGGTGAATACAGTATCGCTCTACAAGATGCGCACAATATTTGCAATCCGCGACACAAACCCGGTGCTCACAAACTTAACCATGGGCTTTGACCTTTCCCTGCATTTCTATCCATTTTACTGGTATGAATTCTACACTGCAATCAGGACTCACGAGCTTTTCCGCTACAACCTGCTTGGCTCCCCCGCCCTTTGTGCCGGAAGCGTATTCCACTTGAGCGCACTTCAGGAATTAGGTGCAGAGGCAAGGGTTAGGTACACGGACTTCTTTACAAATTCCGCCATGTTTGATTCCTGCGAATTTGCATTAAGGCTAAGGTGGTTCTTTTGAAAAAGTTCATTTCTTTTTTAAGCCGCATATTTATACTTCTCACCGCACTTGAACTCACATCCTGCGGTTACGGTGCGCTTGAACTCTTCCACCACGGAGACTTTGTGGACGAACGCGCCGACCAGATGAAGGAACTTTACCAGGGGCGCGTAGGCCCAACTTTTGCTTCTCTTTCGGGAACATACACTTTCGTCATTTTTACGGATCCACACTACGGAAGCCAGCGCGCAGAAAACATAGACGAAGATGAATTCCTTGAATGGCTGGACGGACTTCCCGCAGACCAAAGCCCCAAATTCTGCATCTGCCTTGGAGACATTGCAGAGCGCGGTGAACGCAGGGAATATACGGAATACTGCGACTTTGTTGAAAAAATAGAAAGCCGGGGAATACCTGTGCTGAACATCGTAGGAAACCACGACCTTTTTAATTCAGGCTGGGACGATTTTTCTGACCTATGCTTTCCCTACACTTCATTCTACCGCTTTAAAAGCTCCGCATTCAGCTACTACGCACTGGACACGGGAAGCGGCTCACTTGGGCCAAAGCAGTTCAAAAAACTAAAGAGTGCCATGCAAAGCGATCCCAACCCCAAAATTGTATTCACACACTATCCAATATACGGAAGCGGCATGTACGGACTAAGCTACTACTGCCTGCAGAACGAAGAGGAATCCACCCGCGTTATAACCCTATTTGAAGAGGAAGGCGTGACGGACGTTTACGCAGGCCACGTGCACCACCACCAGAGCAAGGAACTTGGTGACTACACTGAACGCTGCTTTGACACTCTCTTTAACCAGGAATGGGCTCTTGTTACGGTAAACGAGGCAACAGGCAAAACCAGCACACAAACAATACGAAAGTAGTGGTTGGATTTTTGGGATTTTCTTTTTCTTTAAGAAACATTGGACGGCATGACATCTTTTACCGTGTCCGTCTCTACTGACCGGCCAGTCGCATTTGCACTTTTATCCAATTATTAAACAAGCAGCACCATGGACGGCGCGTCATCTGGTAGCATAAAAAACAGGCAAGTTTTCGTAAGAAAACTTGCGGGTAAAAAATGCCAAGGAAGGCATTTTTTACCCGCTTTCCAGGGTTCCGCGGGTCCCTGCCCGCTCCATTACCGCTCTGCGGTAACGGCTGCGCCGCCCTTACAATCGGGGGTAGGCGTAAAATCAAGTACCCCCGATTAGCTTCTCCGTCATTCCGGGCTCAGACCCGGAATCTGTGGAATCTGGCGGTTTGGACTTCTACAGCCCCTGAATCCATATTCGTAGCAAGTGCGTGCGAATATGGCGTAGCAGTTCAGGGTGACGGGCACATGAGGCGGTCCCTGAGGTTCTCGAAGGGCCGGCACCACTTTGAAAACATGTTCCCTTCGACAGGCTCAGGGAACGGGTCACTCCAGTCGCAAACTTCCTGTTTGCTCCCTCCGGGCGGCTTCGCTCGCTGTCGGGCGCGTCCTTGCGCCCTTTTCACCTGGCGGTGCGCTCGCTCCGCTGACCCTTACTTTGCTAAAAATTACTGGTCCTTAAAACAAAAAAAACTCCCTGATAACAAGGAGCTTAAAGCCAACTACACGACTTGAACGGGTCACCTTCAGTCGCAAACTTCCTGTTTGCTCCTTCCGGGCCAGCTTCGCTCGCTGTCGGGCGCGTCCCTGCGCCCTTTTCACCTGGCGGTGCGCTCGCTGCGCTGACCCTTATTTGCTAAAAATACTGGTCTTTAAAACAAAAAAGCCCCTCTGTAAAGAAGGGCCTTAGCCAACTACCCGACTTGAACGGGTCACCTGCTCTTTACGAGGGAGCTGCTCTACCGGATGAGCTAAGTTGGCAAATTGTGATAAGACTATAGCAGAATAAAGGCTTTTGGTCAAGGGTTTCCAAAGGAGGCGAATTGTGGTAGTATTCACGCGGGGTAGTTTATGAATTTGAATTACAGGATTGTGGACAGCGATATTTTTGAGTCCTACATGGCGCTTGAGGGATGGGACAATTTTCCACTGCTAAAATCTTATACCAAGGGCGGGGAATTTTCTTTTGTGCTTAAGCAGTCGTCTTTTATGATTTTTGACTACAAGCCTTCGAGCGGTTTTTTAAAGGCGGTCTGCGTTTACAAGATGCTGGGCGACACTCTCTGCATTGACCTTTTTGAGGTGAACAAGGAATTCCGAAACATTGGGCTTGGCACTCTTGCACTGGAGCGGCTTATGCTTGAGACGGGGGCAAAAAAAATTGTTCTGGACGCAAAGGATACCAACGCGGAGATTTTTTGGCAGAGGGTTGGTTTGCAGAAGGTGGACAACCAGACCTACACCATTATGTAGACAGGTTTGCAGAGCGTTTTATTTTAACAAAGGGGCAAGTTCTTTGGCGCGGTCAAAGTCTATTAGTTCTGAGGCATCCTTTAGTTGGCTAAGGGTCTCTTTCTGGGAAGCTGTTAGCGAATAGTTTTGAAGCTTTGCCACAAGGCTTTCCAAATCGTTCAGGTTGTTTTGGTCACAGGCGGAAAGTATTTTGTCTGCAAAGGATTCTGCATCTTTAGCGGTAAGCACTGCGGCATCAGGCTCATTTGACAAGGCATCTCCGCCACTTGCAGAGCCTTCTGTTTCTTTTTCGGACAAGTGCTCTTTTGCAAACAGCTGCTTGCAGGATTTGTAGAGGGCAAGAAGCTTTTCCGTCTTTTTTTGGATAAGGGAAAGCGTCTCCTGGCAATCGCATTTGCTTCCCAATTCTTCAAGTTCTGCGGCCAATTTTGAAAGCTCATCCGCACCGACAATCTTTGCGGAACTTTTTAGCGCATGAACTTTTATTGTGAAGGTTTTAAGGTCACTCTTGGCAAGGGCATCTTCTATTTCCAAAGAGGTGGGGTCGATTAGCCTTACAAAAGTTTTTATTACGGAAGGCGGGCAAGTCCATTCATTCTTGGAAGAAGCATCAGAAGAAGTTACCACTCCGCTTTTTATTAGATTTTGTGGCAGCCATTTTTTTAGCGCCATTGCAAAGTCTTTTATCTGAACCGGCTTGGCAAGAAAATCGTCAAAGCCTTTTTGAATGAACATTTCCCTTGCACCGTTTATGGCATTTGCACTAAGGGCTATTACGACTGTATGGCTGTTGGATTCTGAACCGCGGATTTTTATTAGAGTTTCAACACCGTCCATGACAGGCATCTGGTGGTCCATAAAGACAAGGTCGTAGGATTTTTCGCTTAGCATTTCAAGGCTTTCCAAACCGCTCAAAGCAGTGTCGGGGACAATGGAAAACTTTTGCAACATTCCTTCTGCCACCTGAATGTTCACCAGGTTGTCGTCCACAACAAGGACCTTGGCATCCGGTGCAATAAAGTTTGCATCTTTGCTAAAGGAAGCAGAATCGTTTGTGGCAAAGAGAGCAGAGAATTCGCTTCTTTGGAAAAGGCTTGAATCTATGTCCTTTACCGAAGGATTTTTTTTGTCTGCCAAGGCTTCTTTTATAAGGGGTGCGTAGGCTTCTCCAACCGTCTTTTGCGAAACGGCATCTTGAGCAAGGGCAAAGTAAAAAGTTGAGCCTTTCTGGTATTCAGATGAAACGCCCAAAGTTCCGCCCATAAGCCTTACAAGATTTTTTGAAATGGCAAGGCCAAGACCTGTTCCTCCCTTGGTGCGGTTCATGCTCATGTCTACCTGGGCAAATTCGGAAAAGATTGTGTTCAAGTCTTCTTTTTTTATTCCAATGCCTGTGTCGCAAACGGAGAATTCAACAAGGCCTTCTTGATTGCGCACAACCCGTATTACGATTGAACCCTTGTCCGTAAACTTTGCGGCGTTACCGGTTAGGTTTATTAGCACCTGCTTTAGCCTTATGTCGTCTCCGTGAAGAAGCTTGGGAAGATTTTCTTCTATTTGAATTCTTACCGCAACATCCTTTCCGGAAAGCTTTACCTTGCAGATGTTGGCAACGTCATACAAGAGGGTAAGGATGTCGTAGTCGGAAGGAACAATTTCCATTTTGCCTGCTTCTATCTTGGAAAAGTCCAGTATGTCGTTAACAATGCTTACCAGGGCAATTCCCGATGAGCGGATTTGGCGGATCATATTCTTTTGGGCGGGGGCAAGGTCAAAGTCCTGGGCAAGTTCGCTCATTCCAACGATTGCGTTCATTGGGGTGCGGATTTCGTGGCTCATGTTGGCAAGGAACATGGACTTTAGCGCATTCTGCCTTACCGCATCGTTCTTGAATTTTTCTATCTGGTTTTCGTAGCGCAGGGTGGAAAGCAGGTTGAATGCCCTGAATGCGGAGACAAAGCAGAGGGCTATTACAAGGAATATTCCGTAGGGAACGTGGGGCTTGTATACGATGTTGTTGGGACAGATGGCTATGAACACGTGCATTGCAACAAAGTAGATGATGCAGAGCGGAACCGTAATAAAGAAATTTGAAAAAAATACACAGGTTGAAACAAGTGCAATAAGGTAAAAGAAGGTAAAGTCTACGTGGGACATTTCGTAGTCGGTGTAGGCTGTTACCACCACAACCGCAAAACTTATGGTAAAGAGGGCAAAGACATAGAGCTTCATAAAGGTAAGGAAAAAATCTTGGCGGGCCTGGGGCTTTTTGCGGTAAAAGAGGGCTGCAAAAAATATTACAAGCGAAAAAAATACAATCAGCAGGTCAAGGATTACGTAGATGTTGAATACGTTTGTCTCAAAGCCAAAAAACTTAAAGAGATAATGTTTGTAGGCTGGAGAATGCATAATTTTCCAGTCGGAAAAAAATTCGGTGAGTATGTAAATGGTTAAGGCAGGCGCAAAGAATATTACCCTAAGGCAGTTTGCGCTTGCAACCATTTGTTTTATCATTGGAATCTCTTCTTTTTTGATAAGAGAAAATTCCATTAGAAGAAGCCCTCGATTTTGGAGATGAGAAGCTCAGGTCCTGCTGATTTTAGGATGTAGCCTTCGGGCTTAAGGGCCATGGCTTTTTTTACAAGGTCTGCGTCATCAACGCCTGTAAGGAAGAAGACAGGAATGTTTTTGTAGTCTTCCTCTGCCCTTATCATTTCCAAAGTCTGCAAACCGTCGCAAACAGGCATCTGGTAGTCCAGAAGGATTAAGTCTGGATGCTCTTTTGCAAGGAAGGAAATGGCAGCGGCTCCGCTCTTTGCAACAGACACTTTGAAAAGGGGATTGAGCACGTTGCTCATTGTGCGAAGGGCAACAAGGTCGTCGTCCACGACAAGCAGATGCTTTGGTGCTTCTTTTTCTACGATTTCTTTCTTTGCAATTTTTACGAGTTCTTCATTGTTGGGGAGGCTTTCGCCAAGCTTTTCAAGGATGCACTTTATTTCTTCTATGAATGCAGACAAAAGAATCGGTGTCTTTATGTAGCGCAGGATATGGGCCTGAAGGTTTGCAACAAAGTATTTGTGCAGGTCTTCCCTTTCGCCTGCAAGGACATAGGGCACGGTAAGAATGCCTGTTAGAATCTTTGAAATTTCCGACCGCTCTTTGTCGGAAACATTCTTGAGGTATATGATGATAAGGGAAATGTCGCCAGCTTCAACGGCTTTGCGGACTTCTTCCTCGTGGATAGCCATAAAAAATGAACCGATGCGTTCGTTTATCTTATTGTTAAGCGCAACATTTTCCAGCGAACTGCTCTTAAGAAACAATACCTTTCCCATTCATTTGCTCCTGTACTGCAACCTCTAGTGTATTTTAAGGTTACTTATATTGTAAATGTCAAAGGCAAAAATTGTCAAGAAGAGATTTAAACAAGACACGGAAATCAGTTTTGTGTTCCGCTCCCAGTCAAATCCGTCTGAAAACCCGCGGTGTCGCGGAATAGGAAATTAAACTCGCTACGCTCGTTCCGCTCCAATGCAGGTTTTCAGCCGTCTTTGCCTTCCGCTGCACACAAAACTGATTTCCGGCATTGTTTTGCTTATAGCCACGAGGGGCTTGAAGATACGCTGAAGGGTTCGCTCCGCGCAAATGCTTTTTTGCCACGTTTTCAGCCTACATTTCAGTGCTTCCGCACATTTTTTTGCTACATTGCATTTCTTGGTTGGTGCACTTACCTTCCGCAACTGCTTCGGAAAAGAAAGAAGAAAAAAAAATGAGGCAGGTTCTTGCTAAAGTTTTAGAGCGCATGGATGCGCGTATTAGCAGCACGGAGAATTGCTTGCGATTCTCCGATCCTTAAAAAAATCCATGGAGGGATTTTTTTGAGGCTGGTTCTTGCCAAAATCTTAGAGCGCATGGAGGCGCGTATTAGCAGCACGGAGAATTGCTTGCGATTCTCCGATCCTTAAAAAAATCCATGGAGGGATTTTTTTAAGGCAGGGGTTTTAGGGGGCGGAGCCCCCTAGGAGAATGGGGTGTGTCGAAGACCGCTTGCGGGCTGAGGCCAGGGGAAAGGCTTTTCCCCTCATGATGCAAGAAAACTAGCGCTTTAGCGAACGGAAGTGGCTTCTTATTAGACGGCCTGACTGTGAAAGGTCTCCTTCTGTCCAGCCGGATTTTTTTTGGCAGGAAGAGGAGATTGCGCTTGCGGTTTCGGCCTTGTTGCAGAGGCTCCAGTTGATGTGGCTAAGGTTGTATTTTTGGATGAGGTTGAACCAGAGTTTTGTCTGCTGCTCGTTGAAGCCTCCGTTGCCGGATGCGTCGCAGGTTCCAAATTCGGTGATGAAGATGGGAAGGCCAGCTTTTATTGCGCCCTCCACTTTTTTGCGGAAGGAGTCGGTGTGGGTGTTGGCGTAGAAGTGGAAGGTGTACATGATGTTCTTGTAGCTGCGGATTGGGTTTGCGGCGGCTTTGTCCACGTCCTGGGACCAGGTGTTTGTGCCCACGATGATGATTGCGTCGGGCGCGTTCTTTCGGATTACGGGGATGATTTCTTCTGCGTAGGGCTTAATCTGGCTGTTCCAGTCTGAGTTTACAGGCTCATTGCAGATTTCGTAGAGGATGTTGCCGTAGCTTGCGTATTTTTTGGAAACTTCGTCGAGGAAGATTTTTGCTTCTGCCTTGTACTTGTTGGGGTTGTCGTTGTGGATGTGCCAGTCAACGATTACGTACATGCCTAGGGTTGTGGCTTCTTCTATTCCACGGTAGACGGTGCGCTTTAGCTCTTCTTTGTTGCCGCCGTTGCAGTAGCCGTTGTAGTCTCCGGGGTAAAGGACCAGGCGGACGCAGTTTGTATTCCAGTCGTCGCGGAGGGTGGCAAAACTTTCCTTGGAGACGTATTCGGGGAACCAGGAAAGGCCGTGGGTGGACATTCCGTAGAGCTGGTAGGGCTGGTTCTCGCTGTCGCAGAGGGAGGTTCCTGTAACGTGGAGCTTTCCGTGGTTTGCAAAAGGCGTTCCCATTGTTACTTTTGGCAAAGGTGTTCCCTTTACTACTTTTGGCAAAGAAGAGCCCTTGATTGACGGAACTGGCTTTGATGCGATAACAGGTTCGGGTGCGGACGTTGCGTGGAGGTCTGCTACGGTTACGGTTTTTACGTCGCTTACGGAGATTCCGTAGCCCTGTATAAGAAGGCCGTTCTTTCTGATTGCCTGGCGCTCGGCTTCCGTTGGTGTGTAGACTACGAATCCTTCTGCTTTTGTAAGAACAATCAGGTCCTGCTTTAGGCTTGCAAATTCTTTTGATGAGTGTATGCTGCCCTTGCTGATGGGCTGCCACTTTGCGTCATAGAGCTTGATGTTATAATATGAAGGATTTTTTTCTGCGGAAGATGCTTTTGTGTCGATTCTTATGCAGAAGTCGCCGGATGCATGCAGGTCTTTTGCGGGAACGATGAAGTTTTTCCAGTTGCCAAGGTCAAAGGGAAGGTTGGCATTTTTTGGCTTTGCTTCGTGCTTGGCAGTTTTTTCTTGCTTGGCTGGCTTTTCGTTCTTGGGGAATTTTTCGCTCTTTGCGTGACCGGGCGATTTTTCACTCTTGGCATTTTGTTTTTGCTGTGAAGATGAAAGTTCCAGTTTTTTTATGGACACGCCAAAGCCGTGCATGACCATGCCGTACTTCTTTAGGTTTTCCGCCTCTTGTGCGGTTAGCCTTACGGTGATTGCAGAGGATTTATTTTCCAGGGTGAATTCGCTGTTGGAATAGTTAGCCCCGCTAACGCCGCCTGAGCCTATTTCCTTCCAGCCGCCATTTGCGCTTCCCGCAGAATAGGCCTTGAATTTGTGGTAGTCGGCCTTTGTCTGCTGGGCATCTATGCTGATTACGGAGCCTTCGCCTGCGCCTTCAAAGTTTTTGGCGGCAATGGTAACGTTCTTTGACCAGGAAAGCTCGCCTATGTTCTTTGCAAGGGTTACGTTCTTTTTGGAATCTGCAAATAATGTGCAGAGCATGAGGGCAGCGGCAAGGCTACCCACTGCAAATCGCTTTATAAGATTCATACGGCACATGTCTTTTCTTACGAAAGACTTTCCTCCTGTAAAGTTTTTCTACAATAATTATAGCTCACTTTGCAGGAAAAACAATTCTTGCCGCATAATCGTTACCACAAAAAACAAGGAAAGCAGTTTTGTGTTCCGCTCCCAGGCAAATCCGTCTGATAAACCCGCTGTGTCGCGGAATAGGAAATTAAACTCGCTACGCGGCTTGAAGCTACGCTGCCGGGTACGTTCCGCTCCAATGCGGGTTTTCAGCCCACAACGCTACGCCTTGCTACCGTTGTGTGCCTTCCGCTGCACACAAAACTGCTTTCCAGTCCTTTTAGAATAGGTAAAATATAAAAAATGTTTTCCGCATCTCAAAAATAGGTGGACACCTAGCCCGAAAGCTTTCTTACGTCGTCACCAAGCTGGGCTACGTTTATGTCCAGGGATTCTACGCAGTTGTCAAGCTTCTTGCCGCTCGTGATTACGCCCTGGGCAATGTCCGACATGTTTGCCATTGAAGAGCGTACGTCGCCAAGGGAACTCCTTAGCTTGTCCATTGCAGACAGGATTCGTATGCTGCCGTCTGACATTTTGGATGAAGCAGACCTAACGCTGTCCGCCGTCCTGTCCATTTCTGCAAGCAGGGATATTACGCTGCGGGAATCTTCATTTTGCTTTTCCAGGGAATTTCTTACCGACTGGACCAAACCGTCAGTTTCCTGAATGCGGTTTGAAACCCCTTCAAAAGCCGTGCTTGATTCCTGGGATGCTGCTACGATTTCGCCGATGCTGTCCTGGATGTTCTTGAGCTGCTCACCGATTGTCTTTGACTGGCCGGATGATGTTTCCGAAAGTTTACGGATTTCGTCTGCAACTACCGCAAAGCCCTTACCTGCTTCTCCTGCATGGGCAGCCTCAATTGCAGCGTTCATGGCAAGGAGGTTTGTCTGTTCCGCAATCGATGCAATTGCCATGTTGGCTTCCTGAAGCATCTGTGACTGCTGTTCAATCTGGGAAATGCGCTCGTTTACCTTGGCCTGCTTTGACATACCGCTGCGGGCTTCCTTGTCCAGTGACTCAAAGGAACTTGCCATGCTTTCCATGGAGTGTCCAATCTGCTCTATGCTGCCTACAAGCTGGGAAACAGATGAAGAGGACTCTCGTATGCTGCGGGTCTGTGAGTCTATCATTTCGTTTACGGTGGAAATGCTTGAAGTTACGTCATGTATTACCGATGAAGTTTCGTCAAAGCCGTCCGACTGCTTTTCTACCTGGGTCTGTACGTTGCCGATACCAAGGCGTATGGAAGTCATTGAGTCGGAAACGGAAGCAACGCTTTCCTTCATGTTGTTGGAAACAACGTCAAGGTTGGAGCTTGACCCCTTGATTGTGCCTATCATGTCCTGAAGGCGTTGGGAAAAGAGGTTGAAGCCGTTGGAAAGGAGGGCGGCCTCGCTTGTAAAATAGTCGGGATATTTCTTTGAAAAGTCGCACTTGGCAAAGCGCTCGCACCCCGCAGCCATTTCCTTAAAGCCCTGTGAAAGCCTTGTGGAAGCAACCACGTCCACTATGACCATGGCGGCAACCAGAACGATAAGCCCCAGAAGCACCAGGGTAAGCATCTTAAAGTAGCCGGCTGAAAAATCGGATACAGGGCCTTCCGTAACGATGAACCAGTCAGTGCCCTTTATTGGATGGACTCCGTAGAAGAAGCCGCCGTCGGTAAAGGACTTTACTTCTCCGTCCAGGTATTCATCCTTGACGATTGACTTTGATTGTACGGTGTCAAAGTAGTTTTTGTTCATTATGGCAGAAAAGTCGTCGTTGGTTACATAAAGGCCGTCTTTTGTTATGATGTTTATGGTGCTGTTGGCGGAAAGCCTTATCTCCCTTACCATGTTGCTCAGGTTGTTAAGGTAGATGTCCGCCGCCGCAACACCAATCAGGCGGTTGTTCTCATCGTAGGCAGGTGAAGAAAGGGTTACGCAGAGTGTGCCTTCCATTGCATCAACATAGGGCTCTCCCATGGCAACGTTTCCGTCACCAACCCTGACTGCATCCTTCCACCAGTCACGCTCGGAGGGAATCCAGTCCTCCCCCGGCACCCAGTTTGAACCGTCTATGTAAAAGCCCCCCTCCTGGTAGCGGGAAATTGTAGTGGCATAGTAAACGTCATTGTCCATTGTATCAAGGCTGCTCACGGCCTTTTGCACCATCTTGGCAAGGGAATTCCTGTCCGCATGGGAAGAAGCCGCATGGGCAACGTTACGCACCGTTACCTCGTAGGGCTTAAAAATTGCGTCAATCTGGCCGTTAAGCACCAGCATGGTCTGGGATACCGTATTCACCGTAGCCCTGTCTATAATCCGCCTCATCAGCTGTATATAGGACGCACTCAAAAACACCGCAACAAGCAGCACTGAGCCAACCGATGCAATCAAAACCTCTGTCCTTAGCGACATTTTTTTCTTTAGCACACCGTTTCTAATCATAGTAATATAAGTATAATCCAAAATCTTCAAAAAACAAGTGAATTTAAGGCGAATTTTAATTTTCAAAGAGGGAAAGTACGCAAAAATCCAGCAAAAATCCCGTGAAAAATTGCCTGTTGATTGATTCTTCCTTTCTTATTATAATGCTTCTACCAACAACAACAGAGGCATTACATGAAAGACTACCTAAAGCAATACCCCGATGAAAAGGGATTTTTTGGCAAGTGGGGCGGAAGCTTTGTTTCCGAAGAGCTCCAGGCCGAAATGAACCGCATAAGAGACGCTTACTTTAAGATTTCAAAATCACACGATTTTATAAACGAGCTGCGTTCAATAAGGAAGCACTTCCAGGGCCGCCCTACCCCGGTCTACTACTGCAAAAGGCTTAGCGAGGCATGCGGCGGACGCATCTACCTAAAGAGGGAAGACCTGAACCATTCTGGTGCCCACAAGCTCAACCACTGCATGGGCGAAGTTCTCCTTGCAAAGTACATGGGAAAAAAGAAGGTTATTGCAGAGACAGGAGCAGGCCAGCACGGCGTGGCTCTTGCAACCGCGGCGGCATACTTTGGCCTTGAATGCGACATCCACATGGGCGAAGTTGACATTGCAAAGGAACACCCCAACGTTGTCCGCATGAAGCTTTTGGGCGCAAACGTAATTCCCGCCACCCAGGGTCAGAAGACTCTCAAGGAAGCGGTTGACTCTGCATTCGAGGCCTACCTAAAGGACCCGGTAAACACCCTTTACTGCATAGGCTCCGTAATGGGCCCCCACCCCTTCCCCATGATGGTACGCGACTTCCAGCACATAGTCGGTGTTGAGGCAAGGGAACAGTTTCTGGAGATGACGGGAGAACTTCCCGATGCTGTAACGGCTTGTGTCGGCGGAGGCTCAAACGCAATGGGCATCTTCTCCGGCTTTATTCAGGACGAAGACGTTGCCCTCTTTGGAGTAGAGCCTTCAGGACGCTCACTAAAACTCGGCGACCACGCATGCTCACTTTCTTACGGAAAGGAAGGAGTTCTGCACGGAATGCGCACCTACCTGCTGACCGATGAAAAGGGCAACCCCGCACCGGTATATTCAATTGCATCCGGCCTTGACTACCCTGGAAGCGGTCCCGAACACTGCATGCTAAAGGACAAGGGGCGCGTAACATACACAACAGCCAACGACAAGGAATGTCTGGAAGCCTTCTACAAGCTTTGCCGCTACGAAGGAATCATTCCCGCACTTGAGTCAAGCCATGCCGTTGCCTTTGCCATGAAGTACGCAAAGGAAAACCCGCAGAAGTCCATACTCGTAAACCTTAGCGGACGAGGCGACAAGGACATAGACTTTGTTGTAGACAACTACGGAACAGGTGACGAATACTTCAACTGATTCTGCAAAAAAACGGCGTTGTTTTGTTGTTTTACAGACAGCGCCGATTTTTCATTTTTCTCCCCTAAGCTTTGCTTATAAAGCTTTTTTTATACAGGATATACAAACCTTCCAGCATAACAGAACTAAAGACAACCGTACCAGTTTTAAAAATAAATATTGAATCAAGCAAATCTGCCGCCTGCATCTTTGGGAATACCCTTAGACAAAAGAGCAAAACCATGACTACTTCCGCCGCAAGAAAAATATACAGCGGCATAAAAAACAGTACGACCATTTCTTTGTCAGAAAGCTTAAAATTCAATATTGACTGCAATTTTATGTTTTCAAGAAAAAGTATCGCAAAAATGAGCATTATGGCCACAGAAAGGACGCAGACTGCAAGGAATGCATTGAGCATTATTTTTGTATTACAGAAAACATAATAGACTACAAACCGCATATTATAAACAACGTTCAGCAGCACAAGGATTGCTATAAAGGTTATAAAATATGACACAAGGAATTTGAGCAAAGCCTTTAGTTTTATTTCCTTAACAACACAAAGCTTTATCCAGGCGCAAAAGGCAAGGGGCACAAGCAAGAAAGTCCAATAGAAGTTCCCCACCCACAACAAGCCTTCCCAGCCATGAATTAGGACTTCTGCATAATAGGCAAGAAAACTGACTAGTGATAAAAAGGCCAGAATGGCAATTTTAACAACACTCTTATTCATGTCTACAGCTTCCTAAGTGCTAAAAGCTAAAAAATAACTTCCAGCAGAAGTTCCAAGGTCTTGCCAAAATCACCTTTGGCATTCTCAAAAATATTTTCATCGACAGGAACAAGTTTAATCACGATGTTTCCGTATTCATCATTTGAAAGGCTTTTTACATACTTCATGGGAAAGTGAATTTTACTTCCATCAACAATGCAAATTATGGAATCGTAGTCCTTACCCTCGGCTTTTCCATTTGCAACATAAATCATCTGGATTTTTTCTTTTGGAATTGAAGTAAAGACCGACACGGATTCCTTTTTATCGGAAAGCAGCTGCATGTCTACAGAAAGGCAGCTTCCTTTAGCAAAGAATGTTTTTACGGCATCTGTTGCGGGGCTTGCAAAAGCACATGCCGAAGCTACAATAAAAGCCAGCATAAAAATAAATTTTTTCATTACATTTCTCCTTATTTACTTTTGGTCCTTCTGGCGGATTTCCACACGGCGGATTTTTCCGCTTATAGTCTTTGGAAGCTCGTCCACAAATTCTATAAGACGGGGAATCTTGTAGGTGGCAAGATTTGACCTTGCATAAGTCATAATCTCTTTTTCAAGGCCATCCTTGCGGTTCTTGTATTCCTCGGTAAGAACAATCGTAGCCTTTACAATCTGTCCGCGGCTCTTGTCTGCAACGCCAGTAACGGCACACTCAAGCACTCCGGGGAAGCGCATCAAAACGCTTTCTACTTCAAAGGGGCTTATCCTGTAGCCGGTGCTCTTAATAACGTCATCCTGTCTGCCAACAAACCAGATGTAGCCGTCTTCATCGTAGTAGGCAAGGTCACCTGTGTTGTAGACGCTGCCACCCAAGGCCTCTTTGGTAAGCGGCTCGTTCTTGTAGTAGCAGCCAAAAAGTCCCAGTGGCTTACCCTTGTCCAGATGGATTATCATGTTGCCGGTAACGTTTGGAGCGCAGTGCTTGCCGTTTTCGTCCACAATCTCAAGGTCAAATCCGGGGGCAGCCTTACCCATTGAACCTGGCTTTACCTTCATGCCGGGGAAGGTTCCTGCCGCAAGGGTTGTTTCCGTCTGACCGTAACCTTCCCTCATCTCGTGGCCTGTTTTTTCAAGGAATTTCTTAAAGACTTCATCGTTAAGAGCCTCTCCTGCCGTAACAAAATAAGTGAGGTTTGAAAGGTCGTACTTGGACAAATCCTGCCTTATAAGGAAGCGGTATGCAGAAGGCGGTGCGCAAAGGGTTGTAACCTTGTACTTTGCAATCTTGGAAAAGAAGAGGTTTGGAGTAAAACCCAGAAGGTCATAAACAAAGACCGAAGAACCGGAAATCCACTGGCCGTAGAGCTTTCCCCAGACAGCCTTTCCCCAGCCAGTTTCCGCAACGCTGCAGTGAAGGCCTCCGTCTATAACGCGCTGCCAATACTTTGCAGTAATGATGTGTCCAAGCGGATACAAAAAGTTGTGGGCAACCATCTTTGGGTAGCCGGAAGTTCCGCTCGTAAAGTAAATGAGCATTGGGTCTTCGTTGCAGGTGGCAGCCTCTCCTGTAGGACGGTCAAATTCCACAGACTGCTTTTCAAGTTCTGCATGAAAATCCACCCAGCCTTCCCTTGGGCCAGAAACAGTAACCAGTTTTTCTACGGTCGGAGACTCTGGCAGGGCAGCCTCCACCTCTTCTTCTATCTGCTTATTGTCCAGGGCAACAATCATCTTTATGTCTGCGGCGTTGTTGCGGTAAACAATGTCGTGCTTTAAAAGCTGGGTCGTAGCAGGAATTACAATTGCGCCAATCCTGTGCAGGGCTGGAACAATCCACCAGAACTCGTAGCGGCGGCGAAGAAAAAGCATTACCCTGTCGCCTTTCTTAATTCCCTGCTGAACAAAAAAGTTGGCGGTTTTCTTTGACATGTCGGAAATGTCCTTAAAGGAAAAAAATTTTTCTCCACCCTCGTCGTCGCACCATACCATGGCCTGCTTGTTAGGTTCTTCCTTGGCATAAACATCTATTACATCATAAGAAAAGTTAAAGTTTGCGGGTATTTTTAGCGAAAAATTCTTTTTTACTTCATCGTAATCTGCGTCAAGATTGCAGTCCGTAAATCTTCCCAATAAATTCATCTATATCCTCCAAAGCCCCAAGTAGAAAGGCAGCAAAGAAAATTCAATATTATAGGCGGGCCAAAAATCACCCTATTATTGACACTTTTGTCCAAAATGTCAAGATAAATATGGCGCACAAAAACCGGGCATTCCCTCGGCAAAGTCCCCCTCAATTGATTTTTATGCGCCTTTCCGTGTATAATCCAAGCCATGGAACTTCTAGGAACAATTTTACAGTTATTGGGCAGCCTTGCTTTTTTGCTTTACGGCATGAAGATGATGAGCGACGGTATTCAGAAAAGCGCTGGTGCGGGTCTGCAGAAGGCACTGGGCTTTATGACGGGAAACCGCTTCACGGGCTTTATAACAGGCTTCCTTCTTACTATAATAATACAGTCGTCCGGGGCAACCACAGCCATGGAAGTTTCTTTCGTAAACGCAGGCCTTATGACCCTGCAGCAGTCCGTGGGCGTAACGCTGGGTGCAAACATAGGAACTACCATAACGGCATGGATCGTAGTACTCTTTGGCTTCAGTTTTAGCATAGCGGCCTTTGCAATACCAATCTTTGGCCTTGGCTATTTCTTCTATTCATCAAAAAAAATGAAGAAGGGTCCGCTCGGCCAGGCAATCATGGGCTTTGGAATGCTCTTCATTGGCCTAAGCTGGCTTTCTTCCACAATCAGCCCGGAAAAGGGAACGCTCAACTTCTTGACCCAGTTTGGCGACATGGGCGCTCTTTCCGTCCTAATAGGAGTTGTGGTGGGCATAATAATCACAGCCCTAATCCATTCCTCCTCAGCAGAAAGCGCAATCGTAATCACAATGGCCTACAATCATCTTGTAAACTGGGAATTTGCAGCAGCCCTGGTAATCGGAAGCAACATAGGCTCTACAATAGACGCAATCATGGCCGCAATGAATTCCAGCGCAAACGCCAAGCGCACGGCCCTAATCCACGTACTCTTTAACGTTGCAACGGTAGTGCTTGCCTGCATATTCTTTACCCCCTTCCTGAACCTGATTGACCACCTGGTTCCCGGAAGCCCAACAGAAAAAATCACCTGGCACATAGCAACCCTCCACACGGTTCTAAAGACAATAACATCTATTCTCTGCCTCCCCTTCACCAGACAGATTGCAGCCCTTGCCACAGCCCTCATAAAAGACAACAAGGAAGGCCTTGCACCAAAGACCTACACCCTGGAATTCAGCGAGACAGGCGGAAAGGAAAACGCAGCATCTTACATAATCCGCGCAGAAAAAGAAATACAGGACATGACCCTTCTTGTAACAAGGATGTTCGAAGGTGTTGCAGCAGGATTCAAGGACAGGAGCGAAGCCTTCATTGCAAACCACATGGAAGAACTTACCGACCAGGAAGACTTTGCGGACCAGATGAAGGAGCAGCTAACAAAATACATCATCAACTGTTCCCGCCTTCCGCTAAGCCTGCAGCAGAAGGACAGCCTAAGCATAATGCAGCTAATAGTTGACGACCTTGAAGAAATGACCGACGACTGCTACAACGTTGCCCTCCTTTTGCAGAAGTCAGTCAAAAAGAACATGACCTTCGCCCAGGAAGACATGGACAGGCTGGACCCCTACCTGGACCTTGCCCGCCAGATTATGTACTTTATCCGCGACAACATAAACAAGCACCTCGACCACGACAAGCTCCTCATTGCAAAGGAAATAGAAAGCCAGATAGACGTATTCCGCCACAACCTAAAGAAAGTTGCCCGCAAGAAGCTTGAAGCAGGTGCAGACGTAAAGACCGAGCTTTTGTACATAGACCTCGTGCGCCAGATAGAAAAGTTCGGCGACCGTGCCTACAGCATAGCAGGTGCCCTTTCCCAGCTCTAGGAAAAGCCACAACACCATATAATCCTGGCACAAAAGAACCTGTCATGCCGAACAAACGAACCTGTCATGCCGAACTTGTTTCGGCATCTCTTCAATAATTTGGAGCATACTGCAAATTCAACCGTCGGTTAAAAATGCAAACCGCAATCTTGCAATTCTTACCCTAAATCGCAAACAAGCAGCGCCATGGACGGCGCGTCATTTCTTTGCGCAAAAACTCGGCAAGTTTTCGAAAGAAAACTTGCGGGTAAAAATTGCAAGGACGCAATTTTTACCCGCTTTCCAGGGTTTCGCCTTTCGGCTCCATTCCTCTGGTCGCGCTGCGCACTCCCGCCGGAACGGGCTTACGCCCGCCCCTCCAATCCCTGCCGTGCATTAATATGCCTTCTTCAGTCGGTTCCAATAACATTCATACCGGGAGTTTTCGAAGAAAACTCCAAGGGCAAGCTTGCTTGCCCCAATCCCTGCCGCGCATTAATTTGCCTCCTGCCCGGTCTCTGAGCTAAGTCGAAGGGCGGTCCCTGAGGCTTTCGAAGGGTGGTCCCTGAGGCTCTCGAAGGGTGGTCCCTGAGGCTCTCGAAGGGCCGCGTAAAAGCTGTCCCCGCCACCCCGAACCTTAAATTTTACTAAAGTTTATTTAATTAAACTTAACTCTTAAATCCAAAAATAAAAATTCCATAAAATTTCGGAAAAAAAAACTAATTTTCTTATAATTTTCTTGAAAATTCACATTTTGGACTATAAAATAATTTTGGGAGATTCGGTTTATTCGTGCGTAGGGCTAAAAACCCGGCGCTCCATGGCACCAAAAGACCTCCATGCCCCACCGCTATGCATAAAGCTTCTTGATGCCATCAAATAGTAAAGAAAGTAGTAAATTTTACAATGGAGCAAAACATGAAGAAAAAGAATTCAAAAGTCATCTACGTCGTCTTTGGCACACTTGCGGCAATTGTTATTGCATTAGTTTTCGTCAACATACAGGCAAAAAGAAACTTTATCCGCACCGAAAACACCTTAATGGAAAGGCACGTAGAAATCAAAACCCTGGAATTCAATGCCAGTATGAACAGCCAGCTGGTTCTCGTAAGACAGATGATGAAGTCCCCTTCCATCGTGGAATTCATGAAGAACCCCGACGACGAAGAAATACGCAAGAGCGCATTCAAAGACTTTGAGGCCTTTTCCGACTCCTTCCTAAGCAAAAGCGTCTTCTGGATTTCCAAGAAAAACATGGAATTCTGGAGCGGAATGAAATTCTCATACGTTGTAGACCCCAACGACCCCAACGAATACTGGTTCAACATGACCATGTACGAAACTGAAGAATACAACTTCAACATCAACTACAACCCCAACCTTGGAACAACAATGCTCTGGCTCAACGCAGTTGTACGAGACAAGGACCACAATCCGATTGGTATAGTAGGAACAGGAGTTCCCCTTACAGACTTCATCCGCACAATGTACGCAGGCCTTGACCCAAACATAGAGATGTACCTCTACAACGACCTTCTGGAAATAACCGGTGCGGAAGACGAATCAATCCTCAAGGACAAAATCAAGGTAACGGACAGGCTTCCTTCCCTAAAAGACATAGACAACGTTCCAAAGACATGCACAAACCTTACCCGCCTGGAAGGAAACTACGTCCTTGCCCCAATCGAACTCGTAAACTGGCACATGGTCCTCTTCGTCCCCTATACCCAGGCAGAATTCTTCAAGAATGCATACAGCTCGCTCATCAGGGCATTGCTTGTAATAGCGGTAATCGTCGCGCTCACACTCGCAATCGTAAACATAATCACCCAGATGAGGGTTCTAAAAGACGCAATCGACGAACTTTCATCAGGCAACGCAGACCTTACAAAGCGCATCAAAAAGCCGGCCCGCTCACTCTTCAAGATTTTTGACGAAGTTGTAGACAGCGTAAACGGCTTCATCAGAAAGCTGCAGGAAATCGTAGGAGAAGTTAAAAACGCAAGGAACGAACTGGACAACACAGGACGCAACCTAAAGTCTTGTACCCAGGACACAACCAACGCTATCTCCCAGATAAGCCAAATCATAAGCAACATGGGTCAGAGCATCACGGCCCAGACAGGCAGCGTTGAAGGAACCGTTGGAACCGTAAGCGAAATAAGCACCAACATCAACTCCCTTGGCTCAATGATTAACACTCAGTCAAACAGCGTAAGCCAGGCTTCCGCAGCAGTAGCCCAGATGGTTGGCAACATAGACAGCGTAAATGTATCCGTAACCCACCTTTCAAAGTCATTCGCCGGCCTTCAGGACAAGACCCAGAACGGCGTAAAAAAGCAGGAAGACGTTAACAACAGAATCCTTAAGATTCAGGAACAGTCCCAGATGCTGCAGGATGCAAACAAAATCATCTCTTCCATAGCAGAACAGACAAACCTCCTCGCTATGAACGCCGCTATCGAAGCAGCCCACGCAGGCGAAGCAGGAAAAGGCTTTAGCGTTGTTGCAGACGAAATCCGTAAGCTTTCCGAAAACTCTTCATCACAGTCAAAAACAATCGGTAACCAGCTTCAGAACATCCAGAGCGCAGTTACAGAAATCGTAACCGCATCCCAGGAATCCCGCGAAATGCTAAACTCTCTCTCACAGGACATCTCCTCCACCCACCTTCTGGTAGACCAAATCACAAGCGCAATGCAGGAACAGAAGAACGGTTCAAGGCAGATCAACGAGTCCCTCGGAATCCTTAACGACAACTCAAACGAAGTAAAGAGCGCATCCGCAGAAATGGAGCACGGAAACAACGCAATCCTCGACGAAATCGCAAAACTCAAGAGCGCCGCAAAAGACCTCCAGCACGGAATGGACGACATGTCTTCCGGTGCAATGACGATTACCCAGACAGGAGAAAAGCTTTCCGCCCTCTCAAAGCAGATGGACGAATCTATCAACAACATAGGAACCCAGCTTGACCAGTTCAAAGTCTGATTCCTTCTTCTGATACGGACGGCATGCCCGGTAAAACTGTGCCCGGGCACTACCTGCCCGGTCAGATCCCTGCAATTTATACCAATGCCAATAAAGCAGCGCCATGTCTTTGTGGTTACATGGGTGAGTTTTCGAAGAAAACTCACGGGTATAAATTGCAGGGATGCAATTTATACCCGCTTTCCAGGGCTGCGCTATCGCTCCGGCCCGCCTAGCGGCGGTCTGGCTACGCCACCCTTCCAATCGGGCGTAGGCTCTTTATCAAGTACCCTGCCAAGATTCATATCCCCGCAAAAACCCGACTTTCTGTTTCAAAAAGCCTGCAAAAGTGTCATTAATAAGTGTCAATCTAAATTCTCAAGTTTAGTATATAATCGTTATGCAAAAGCATCCGGCATCATTCTTTACCTTCTTTACAGAACTTGCAGAAGGTAAGTGCAACAGCTAGGGACTACAATGTAGTAAAACAACGTGAGGAAGCACTGGAATGGAGCCAGGGTTCGTGCCGAAAATCCATTTTGCGCGGTACGACCGCAGGGAGTTAGACACCTATTACCGCGCACGGGGTTGGAAGCAACCCTTTGGATTTTCGGTGCGGTTCCCGGCGGGAATGGAAGTGCTTCCAAATTTAGATTAATCCTTGCTAAGCTTCATTTAGATTTGCACTTGCCTTCTACACAAAAAGTGTGCAAAAGTTGACAACACTTGTTTTGTGTGATAAATTCTAGGTTGATAGTCTATAAAAGTCCATTTTCTCTGCTTTTTTTTGCAGATGTTAAAATGATACGATTAAAATAAAAAAGCAGGAGTGTTTTTTACAAATGAATGAAAAGACCGAAAAATTTCAGATTCCTGAAATTCCAAAAAAAGTATTCGTCATGTACTGGCTTACAAGCCTTTTCCCTCTCCTCTGGTCAACAGGATACGGTGCCTACAACAAGACCTTTACAATTGTAAACTTCTTCCTTTTGCACCTCTCGCCTTTTGTTCTACTCTTCGACATAGTATATATATCTTCCTTCTATATACTCATGCGCCGTACTATAAGCAAGATTTACCTTTACGACGGCTCACAGGATTCCATCCATGCCGCAAATGAGGCCGTAAACAGGCTTCCGACTCTTTTTATCGGAGACCTCTTCGCAGCATGTGTTATCTACCCCGTTCTCTTAGGAATTTCAGCCCGCTCACACGGCATAGATACCTACGAGACGGTGGCCTTCCTCTGTCTCTACACGGGAACAGTATTCCTCTTCTCGCTTTTGTTCTATATAAAGTGGATTGAATCTTGGGAACACTGGCTTTCCTTCCTCCCCTTTGGGGTTGAGCACCTAAAGTTCACAATCCTTAGCCGCAACGTACTTGTAGCAGGCTTCGGCATTGCAGGAACCCTCCTCCTTGAATTCTCACCTATATTCATGAAGGGAAACGCAGAATTAAGCATAAGACAGCTTTTCTTTACAACCCAGCTTCCAATATCCATCTTCAGCTTTGTAGTCGTTATCATGGACTTTGTAATGATTGCAAAGGGCCTTGTAGAACGCATCGACCACGTAAGCCGCTTTAGTGGTAGCCTGGAAAACGGAGACTATACGGTAAGCCGCCTGCCGGTAATCAGCCGCGACGAATTCGGCCTTCTCATAAACCACCTTAACGCCTTCTACATGCAAACCAAGGACTTGCTTTACGGTGTACAGGAAAACATCAGCAACTCGGCAAAAACCGCCAACAACCTCAACTCCAGCATGACCCGTACGTCAAGCAGCGTTGAACAGATTATATCAAACATCAATTCCGTAAAGGATATGGCAACAGAGCAGGACAAGACTTCGGAAAAGAACACCATGATTGTAAAGAGCATCATGAAGGAAATAGAAAACCTTAACGAACAGGTCTCCCAGCAGTCTGCCGGTGTAGAAGAAAGTTCAGCCGCAGTACGCCAGATGGTAGCAAACATCCAGAGCGTATCAACAATTCTTGGCAAAAACCAGGAAGCGGTAACACAGCTCTTTAACGCGTCAAACATCGGTCAAAAGAACGTAGAAAACACCGCAACAATGTCCGACAAGATTGTACGCGAATCGACAGGTCTTATGGATGCCTCAAACATCATCCAGAACATCGCTGAACAGACAAACCTCCTAGCCATGAACGCCGCTATCGAAGCAGCCCACGCAGGAGAAGCAGGCAAAGGCTTTGCAGTCGTTGCAGACGAAATCCGTAAGCTTGCTGAACAGAGTAACAACCAGGGTAAAAACATCACGGGAAGCTTGCAGAGCCTTAGCGAAGTCATTAAGAGCGTTTCTTCAAGCATCAAGATCTTGCAGAAGCAGTTTGCAGACATATTTGCCCTTACCCAGACCGTAAAGGACCAGGAACAGGTTGTTATGAGCGCCATGAACGAACAAAGCGCAGGTTCCACACAGGTTCTTGGAGCCATGGAAAGCATCAACGAAAGCACAATCACCGTACGCGACGGTGCAAAGGAAATGCTAAACTCAGGAAAGCAGATTGTTGCAGAAATGGAAAAGCTTGGCAAAAACAGTGCAGAAATCAGCAACTCAATGATTCAGATGGCAAACGGCACAGACGAAATTCTTTCTTCCGTAAAGGCCGTAAATGCAGCCTCCGTCCACAACTCCAAGGACATGGAGGAACTTTCAAAGAATATCAACAAGTTCAAGCTTTCATAAGCAAAAACTTTCTTTCAAGCAAGCGGCACTGCAAACTAAGCGGTGCCGTTTTTTTTTGCGGTAACATTCATTTTAACTGCCCCAGAATTGGCAGATTACTTTATATTCACAACTTATACTAACAACACGCAGTGCCTGCCATTTGTGTAAATAAAGTTTTTGGAAAGTTCTGCCACCCTAGCAAGACCTAAGGAATTGCCGAACACAGTTGAAAGAATTAAATTCTGGTGGTGTTTTTAGATTAGATTAGGAAACCTCGAAAAACTGAAACTTTTAGAAGCTTCCTATAGATTCATAGACGATTTCCAGAATAAAAAAAAGCCGGCGACCTCCTACTTTCGCGGCGCGAAGCCACTATCATCGGCGCTGTGGGGCTTGACTTCCGTGTTCGGGATGGGAACGGGTATGGCACCCACGCCATGGTCACCGGCATAAAATACCGTATCATTAAAATAGCCGGAAGAAAAACCTCCAGCATTTATGTTTTCAAACTCCAAACTCCATCCAAGAGCCCTTTAGAAAAGACTCTTTAAGCATATAAAAACTCTCCAATGCCAACTTTCTCTTAATATATAAAAAAAAGCCGGCGGCCTCCTACTTTCGCGGCGCGAAGCCACTATCATCGGCGCTGTGGGGCTTGACTTCCGTGTTCGGGATGGGAACGGGTATGGCACCCACGCCATGGCCACCGGCATCA
>Ga0256405_10000480_pt1 | contig 132722 bp, 173 predicted proteins | sample RumenRJG_02DNA_FD_189096 | JGI IMG/M metagenome (GOLD analysis project Ga0256405, IMG submission 189096) | Bovine rumen microbial communities from Lethbridge, Alberta, Canada - RJG_02 | ecosystem: Host-associated > Mammals > Digestive system > Stomach > Rumen | place: Canada: Alberta... | reverse complement strand
CAAAGAATAGCGGTTCAAGGAATAGCGGTTTATGTAATAGCGGTTCATATAATAGCGGTTCATGTAATAGCGGTTCAAGGAATAGCGGTTCAAGGAATAGCGGTTTATGTAATAGCGGTTCATATAATAGCGGTTCATGTAATAGCGGTTCAAGGAATAGCGGTTCAAGGAATAGCGGTTCAAGGAATAGCGGTTCATGTAATAGCGGTTCATATAATAGCGGTTCATGTAATAGCGGTTCATATAATAGCGGTTCATGGAATAGCGGTTCATATAATAGCGGTTCATGTAATAGCGGTTCATATAATAGCGGATTTTTCAATTCCAACGAACCGAATGTCAGAATGTTTAATAAAATGACAAAAAAGAAAAGAGATGAAATTGTCATTCCTTCTTGGTGCTATTTTGATTTAACTGTTTGGGTGTCACATGATACTGCTACAGAAGAAGAAAAAGAAGTACACAAAAAGGAAATTGAAACTTGCGGTGGATATTTGAAAACTCTTGAATATAAAGAAGCGTGGAAATTGGCTTGGGATAAAGCAAGCAAAGAAGAACACAAACAGTTATTGAAACTTCCGAACTGGAACAACGAAGTATTCAAAGAGATAACTGGAATAGACGCAGAAGCAGAAATTGCAAAGGAGTAAATATATGGAACAGATAATGCAAGCCATTAAACTATTATGCCGAGAAACTTCATTCAGTAAAAATCTTTTTGTTAGGAGATAAAAGAAAATGAATGACCTTAAAGGAATAATTGAAGATTGTAACAAGAGCGACCTTATAAGCGATAAGGTAATTAAAAAGATTATCGAAATAATCGGACAAGAAGAGTGGCAAGAATTACACGATGAAAACAACGATGTTTGTACAACAATGGGAGAATTGATAATTACTCTCAAAGGAATTACAGAACTTGAAAAAGAAAACGCAGAACTAAAAGAAGTTCACGAAAGTGACAAAAGGTCTTTAGCCTTAATTGCGAAAAAAGGTGCAGACTTTGAAAAGGCTTATAACGAAGCAGAGGAACTCTTAGACAAGCAGATTGAAGCAACATATAAGGTGGTTGAGGAAAACAAGGAACTGAAAGAAAAATTAGGCGATGTTCAAATGCAAAAGGCAGGAGAAAAATCAGACCTTGTATGGAAATTGAAAACTGCAAATGAACAGAAAGCAGAACAACTCACCTATGCCAAAACAATCATACAAGACCTGTTAGACAATACAGACGAGTATGCAAGACAGAGAGCAGAAGATTTTTTGAAGGAGAATAAATAATTATGACCGACAAAGAAGAAATCAAGTTTGCAATCAGATACTTAAAGCAGGGACTTAAAAGCAAGCGGACACCACCATTGTATGAAGAACTTATGAATGAACTGGGGGTTTGAAAAGAAACCAGAAGAAATAAAATGTGCGAACTGTGTGCATTTTACCGAACTCTATGAGTTATGTTGTTACAGTATGGGCGATGAAGATTATGATTGCAGAGGTAGAGAATATAAGTCAAAGAAAAAGGAGATAAAAGAAAATGACTAAAGAATACGAAATGGAATATTCAAGAGAAGATGAACTCATAGAACAAATTGCAAACCTTGAAAAGGAAAATAAGGATTTATTTATGGATTTAGAATTTGACCCACTTGATTATATACTACCTCCACCAATTATAGATGATAAACAGATTTTTATTCGCCGTGACGGGGGTGTTGTACCGCCAAAGTTTGAAGCAATTATTACAGACTTAGGAACAAGCGAAAAGAAAAAATCATTCTTTAAGAGGTTATGGCAGAAATTAAAAAGTTTACTTTTAAGGCGGAAACTAAAATAAAAGGAGTTAGATAAATGACAAAAGAATTACCGAGAATAGACCCTTCAAAATACACAGTTACGGAAAAAGGAAATGTAATCAAGCCAGAAAAAGTAATTGAACTCCCAATAAAAGGGAAAGTAAATGTTACACTTAGCAAGAAGAATAAAAGAGGTTTTGAAATAACAAAAGAAGAAGAACTTGAAAAAGAAAATCTAATATTATATCAACATGACGGATGGTGTGATTTTTATAAAAAAGAAATAATAATTGAAAAAACTTTATTTGAAAATGAAAATTTTTATAAAAGAGGGTATGAAGTTTTAAGACATGAAATAATTCATGCTTTTATATTTGAAAGTGGATTAAATGTAAATTGTGATTGGGCAAAAAATGAAGAATTGGTTGATTGGATTGCTTTACAGTTTCCAAAATTAAATAAATGTATGGAGAAGTTATTATGAGAATACCAAATGATATAAATAAAATTCCAATTTGGAATGTAAAGACTAACGATGGAGAATGATATATGATTGCTTTATTTTGGGATAACGAAAGAAAAGTTCCTCTTAGATTATCTGAAGTTATATCAATTCAAATTGCTTATAGAAAAGATACAAAATCTCCATTTTCTGAACGAATGAATTTTGAAGGATTTGGGATTCAAGATGCTATTTCATCTAGTGAGTTGTGTTGGGTAGTTAGATATGGAAATGTTAATAATACTATCGCTTTACCAATAAATCAATTTAGAATTGAAGGAATTGTTGATGAAAATAAAAGTGATGAGATTAAAAAAGGAAATTATGATGTTGACATGAGTAATTTGTTTAAAATAGAATTTTGAGGTATGATATGAAAGAAGAAAGTAGAAAAATACTTGATGAATTGATAAGAGAACATTCTTGCAGATACACAAGACCTAGTGGTTTGAGTGATTATGAATATATGGCTTTTGTTAAAAAACTTAAAAAGTCTTATCAGAGATGTATTAATCATTTGGACAAATGTTGTTTTAAAGGAGAATAATATGAATGTTTCTTGGAATACTTTATCAGAAAAGAATATAAAAATTGATGTGTTGAAATATGAAAAATATTTTAAAGAAAATGAAAATACTGTATTTGAATTAAAGGATTTTAATTACATAAATAAGTCTAAAAAATATAGATTATTAAAGAAATATGCAAAACAGAAAGGATTCAAATATATAAAACGAATGTATTTACCTACTAAAGTTTTAATGCTTGAATCAACAAAAGATATAAAATCACAAATTGATATGATAGGAGAATAATATGCTTGAACTTATAAAATTTGAAGCAAAAGGATTTGGTTGTTTTAAAGATGAAACAATTTTTGATTTTCAAAGTGGTATAAACATGATTGTTGCTGAAAATGGTAATAGAATTTTAGAAATGGACTATTACAGAAGTTGATATTAATGAGATAAAACAACCTACAATTATATGTTCAAACTTTCATGCGGGATAAAGAATAATTTGACATTAAATATAAATGATATTATATTAATTATGTGACTTGATTTTTAAGTTCATGTTTACCTCTTTTGAAATCCGTTCTGAAATATGAACGGATTTCTTTTTTTTTATTTAATTAATTATAAAACTTGAATGTTATGTTTTATCGTGTTATTATTATATCTACTATTTAATCTTGTTGGAGGTTCATATTAATGAAAGTAAGAAAATGTAATGGAAATGAAGAAGATTTCCATCTAAGTAAAATCTTTAATGCCGTTAAATTGGCAAATAATTCTGTAGAAAAAGAAAAAAGAATGACTGATGAAAAAATAAATCAAGTTGTAGATTTTGTGCAGAAAAAAATTAAAAATTATTCAACAATCGATGTTAATACAATTCATGATTTTGTAGAAAAAGCATTGATGAATAAAAATCAATATGATGTTGCAAAAGCATATGTTTTATATAGAAATAATAAAAAGAAAGATAAAAAGTATGATGATGATGAATTAAAAATCATTTCAATTTGTGATTCTACTAATGAAGATGTTAGTGGGGATAATGCGAATAAAAAACCAACATTATTGAGTACACAACGTGATTATATTGCAGGTACAAAATGTAAAACTATCGGTAGAAAAATGTTACCTAAAGAAGTAACAAAAGAACATGATGTTGGAATGATTCATTTTCATGATATGGATTATTCACCATTACAGAATATGTCTAATTGTTGTTTGATGAATACATTTGATATGTTTACAAATAATTTTGCTATGGGAGATGTAAAAATAGATTCTGCTCATTCATTTAGTACGGCATGTAATCATTTAGCACAAATAACTTTACATGTAAGTTCAAGTCAATATGGTGGTGCTACATATTCATGGGCATCAACACTTTATGCTTTACAGAAATCAAGAGAAACAATTACAAAAAGAATTTATGATAGATGTTCTTCATTTTTAACAGAAGAGCAAATGCAAAAATTTATTGATGAAGATTTAAAAAAAGAAATTACTCGTGGTATACAAACATTCCAATATCAAACATTGACAATGAGTAGTGCTAATGGTCAAACTCCTTTTTTAAGTGTAAATCTTTGTTTAGCAGAAGCGATGACAAAACAAGAACAAAAAGACCTTGTTATGATTATCGAAGAAGTTTTAAGACAAAGAACTGAAGGTGTAAAAGACAGAAAAGGTAGAATCATTTCACCATTATTTCCAAAACTTCTTTATTGGATTTGTGACGGATTAAATGTTGAGGAATCAGACCCATATTATTATCTGAATAAATTGGCATGTGATTGTGAGGTAAAACGTATGCAACCTGATATTCTTTCAGAAAAGAAATGTCGTGAAGCAAAAGAAGGTCAAATCATCCCGAATATGGGATGCAGAAGTTTCCTTACTCCATATTGGGGAAAGAAAACTTATGTGGAAAAAGATGGAAAAATTCAACATGCAGAGATTTCATCAATTCTTAACTATGGAATAAATTGGGAAATTCTTGATAAACCTAATTTAAAATATATTTGTCGTTCTCTTGAACCAAAATCATTGAAAGAATTGTGGGAAACTGTTTGTAAAAAATTAGATAGAAATTCTAAAGAAAGTGGAGATATTGAATTTGCAGATTGGAAGATAGTTTATAATTATCTTGGTAATACTGCTAGAATTTTAACAGTTTCTTTTGATTCAGAAAAAAATGAATATTCAATTAAAACATTAGAACCTAAAACATATGGTCGATGGAATCAAGGTGTAGTAACAATTAATCTCCCTTATGTAGCATTAAAATCAAAATTGGATAATAGAGATTTTTATGAAGTATTAGATTATGGACTTGAAATTTGCCGTAAGGGATTACAAGAACGACATAAGAGTATTAAAAAGATTAGAGCAGAAAATGCTCCTATTCTTTGGATGAATGGTGGACTTGCTAGATTGAACCCTCAAGATAATCTTGATTCAATGCTTGAAAATGACGTTGATTACACTACAATTTCTTTGGGATATGTTGGATTATACGAAACTTGTATGTGTTTAATTGGTAAGTCTAATACTACTAAAGAAGGTATTAAACTTTCTAAAGAAATCATGAAATATATGAATGATAAATGTACTGAATGGAAAGTTGCTGATAAAATTCCTTATTCTATTTATGGAACTCCCGAGGAAAGTACAACTGAAAAATTTGCAAAAGCATTAAAAAAACTCGCAGATGGTGAATTAATTGTTGGAGTTACAGACCATGATTATGTTTGTAATAGTTATCATGTAAATCCTGCAGAAAAAATCGATGCGTTTACTAAACTCAAACTCGAAGGTGAATATCTTGCTCTTTCAAAAGGTGGGGCAGTATCTTATGTTGAATGTGGTACGTCATTGGTAACAAATAAAAAAGCAATTCTTCAATTGATGAAATACATGTATGATAATATTCTTTATGCAGAATTTAATTTCAGAAATGAAGGTTCTTGTGATGAATGTGGATATGAAGGTGAATTGAGCATTATTAATGATAATGGAAAATTATTATGTCAATGTCCAAAATGTTTAAATAAAAATCAAAAAAAATTATCATATTTCGTGCGATTGTGTGGCTATCTAGGTCAAATTTCAAGAGGTATCAATGAAAATTCAATGAATACAAACCAAGGTCGTTTGAGCGATATTAAAAATCGAGTTATACATTTGGGTGATTAAATTTTTTGTTAAAAAGATAGAGGACAGTAGGATGCAAGCAAAGATTTAATTATCGAACAAAATCATTAATTATATTGATTTTTATATAAATATTTATTTATAATTGATTAAATTATAATCCCTAAAGAGATAATAAATCTTTAGGGATTAATCATAGGGATTATATGAAATACGCAGAAATAAAAGAAAATGATACAGTTAATTGTATGGAAGGAATTACAGTATCTTTATTTATGAGTGGTTGTCCACATCATTGTAAAAACTGTTTTAATCAAATAACATGGAATCCAAATTATGGTACAGAAATTGAGATTGATAAACTTTGTGATGAGTTAAATAATTTGATTAATGCTTATAATGTTCATCGTGATTTTTCTATATTAGGTGGTGAACCTTTAGCAGAATATAATAGAAAAAATACTCAATATATCATTCAACAAATTAAATATAAAAATCCAAATATTTTAATATATCTGTGGAGTGGATATACTTTGGGAGAATTACAATTGATGAATGATGATTCAATAAATTATATTTTATCAAGTGTCGATTATTTAATAGATGGTAGATTTGAAGATGATAAAAAAGATTTGAAATTAAAAATGAGAGGTAGTTCAAATCAAAATGTTTATCAACGAATAAATGGAAAATTAAACTTAATTAATGTTTAATTTAAATGGTTATTCTGTTTTAGAATAACCTTTTATTTTTTTATTGAATATATCCATTTTAAACAGACGGCTTGATTGAACAATGGCAAACGTATATTGCTTCTATAGCTGATGTAGTTACTCCATGTAATTTATTTGTAGAGTATTCTAATACAAGATATTTCGTTGCAGTTACAGAAGATAACTGTGAAGATACTTTTAACAGTATATCAACTAAGAAAGGAACTGTGCTAATAGTACAAAATAAAACAAAATCTACTTTTGATGTGTTACATTATGAGTATTATGTAACATCTCAATATATAGGAGTTATGTGTATTGGATATTAATAGCCTTTGGCTATCCATGTTCCATTAGAAATGGAAGCATCTCCATATAATTGATTCCATTGTGTTTCAGAAATTGCTCTAGGAAATTCTCTATATTGAGGTTTATCTGCACTGTTTGAATTAAAGACACAACTAAACATAGGAATTGTCGTATATACTATTAAAAAATTTCTAGCAATATTAGAATAATTAAATGTCCCCCATTGTTCAATCAAGCCGTCTGTTTAGATTGTATATACAATTAACTATTTTATTATAAATAAAGATAAAGGAGTTTTAGACTATGGGTTCAACAAATTTAGGTAATCAGACATTAACTTTTGATTTTAAACAAGAAGGTACATCTGAAGGATTTAATAAAATTATGTACAATTTGATACCTAAAGGAATTATTAAAGGTGGAGAATTAACAAAATTAACAGATTCTACCGTTTCAATTTCTCCTTTTCTTTGTTTCTTTGAAGATACTTCCGTTGAAACGGGTACTAGATTAGAAACTTCATCTGATGTTTCTGTATCGGTTTCACAAGCAAACAATTATATTGTAGGTAGATTTAATTGGTTAAATATTGAAGATAATTATATGGATTTCTTAGGTGTATCTTCTAGCAATATTCAACCTACAGATTTAATTTTTGGTAGAGCAATTTATGATACATTAGGTGTTTTACAGAATTTTGATGTTAGTGAAAAAAGTTGGTCAAGAGAATATTATGAAAATTTTAAGAGTGATTATCCAAATTTCCATGTTATGTATAATCCAACAGATTCTAGTAAAATTATCATAAATAAAGGTTCTGCTTTTATTAATGGAAATTTAGTAACATTATCATCACCTTATATATTACAATATTCAGATTTAAATGTTACTAATTCAAGAAAAGATTTAGTTGTTATTGATGAATCGTCATCTATTAGCATTATTAAAGGTGATGATAGCGTAACACCTACTGTTCCAAAATGTCCACAAAATAAATTAATTTTAGCAGTAATTACATTACCATCAAATCCTTCTACAATCGAAGGTACTTATATTCAAAATATTTATTCAAATAATCCATCTTTGAATAGTGAACTTGTAGACGGTGTAGTAGTTACATCTAAAATTGCAGATGATGCAGTAACTCTTAATAAAATTAATAATGTAACAAAATCAACATTAGAAACATATGGTTATTATTGTATAGATGCTAATTCTGATAATATTTCTGATACATCTAAAATTTTTGATATTACTTTACCCGATGTTAATATCGTAGCGGGTACTACATTAAAAATTACATTTGCTAATGCCTTACAATCAAGTAATGAAATATCTAGTGTTTATTTAAAATTTAATGGTGAAAGTGATTCTAATAAAAAACAAATTGTTGCAAGACGAGCAGGAATATTAAGTACAGATGTTGGATACGTTGATTCAAATCTTTTCGCATTAAGAAGTCATTTATTTGCGGGTGGAAATTATGATGCTAATTATCCTAATAAAGTATTCGATGCATACACAAGTTTAACATTAATGTATACGGGTACATATTGGTTGATTATGGAAAACCCCGTTTTGTGTAATTATGCAGACGCTTCAAATAGATATACCGTCAATGCGGACGGATTTATAAAACAGTCTTATTCTGGAAGTGGAATATTTGGAGGGACTTTTATTTTTCCTATCGCTTTCAAAAATACCACTTATTCTGTGTCGCTCGATATATCGGAGTTTAACTCACATGGAGATATTGCTTTGTGTGCTAACTCTTATGATAAGACAAAAACAAATATGAAAATAAGATTTCAAATACGAGGAAATAGTGGACAAGCCTTTAACCCTGCTTTATTTACTTATGAGGTGGAGGGTTATTAATTCTAACTGAACGGTTTAATTGAACAATGGGGGAAATCTCGACCGTCTAGTGCCCAAACTCAATATTCCGCCAATGTAGTATTACCAATTGTAATGAGTAATACTAGATATTCAATATCAGGAATTAATGCTGTTAATGCTTACGGAGGATTATGTGTATTGAATGTTAAGGATGAGACTTTAGCAACAACAGGATTTAAACTAGGCAATTCTACCCCTGCCACAAATTATATCATAGTTTCGCAGATTACTTGGAGCGTTAAAGGCTATTAATAACCTTTTATATACAAATCGATTACGTTAGCGACATGAACAATATTTTGTATTTTTAATGAATCTTTATTTTTAGTACACGTTAATTCAAATGCAGAATCTCCTGCATATATTCCTTTGAAAAAATTAGGTATACAATAATTTAATGTTTCCATTTGAACCAAGAAAGTCCAAACATAAGAAGCAAAAGACCCATTATGCCACTGTTCAATCAAGCCGTCTGTTTAAAATGTATATAAATTACTATTTATAATATAAAAAGGAAATAATTTTTTATAATATAAATGGAAGATTGGACAATGAATGTAGATAAAAATTTGGTAGATATATGTAAAGATGTTATAGCACATCCACAAGAAGATTTGAGTTACTTACAAGATGTTTTTAAAATGTTGGATGCGAGTGATATAGATAATATTAATTCTGCAATGAAAGTAATTTTACATGATGAAAAATTATCTGAAAACGAAAAGGGTAATTTGTTAGAAAACTCATGGAAAATAAATCATACTTTTAAAGTTACACCCGAAGAATTTTTAACTGATAAATGGATTGGCTCAATGTCAGAAGATTTATATCCCCATATTAAAGAAAATTTTCTAACATTTTTTAATCCAATGAATGGTAAAAATACAGATGTATTATACGATTGTATCGGTTTTGGAAAGAGTACGCTTGTTGGTTTGTTAAAATTATTTCGTGCAGTTTATACGCTATCTTTGCGAAATCCTAAACAATATTTTAAATTGGCTCGTTCTACACGATTAACTGATACTTCGGTTTCTTTTACAAAATCAACTTGTTATGACTTGGTATTAAAACCGATGATTTCTATTATGGAAAACTCCACGATGTTTCATAAATTAAGATATGAAAGAGATATGACCAACCCCGAATATCTTAATAGTGGGAAAATTCTTTGGTGTAATACTTCAAACGGTAACTCTATCATTAGAATTGGTGATGTTTATTTTGATGTTGCTTGTGAACCGTCAGATTTGGTCGGAAGAACAATTTTAAATTTTTCTGTAACTGAAATGGCATTTTTGTGTGAACAAATGCCTGAAGAAAGAGTTATGCGAATGTTAACAGACGGTATAAATCGTGTAGCATCTCGTTTTGGTTATAATAATACAGAAACTACAATCATTATCGATTCATCTCCTAATAGTATGGAAGGATTGGCAGACCAATGGATTGCACAACATAAAGATGATAAAAATATTCTTTATTCAAATCATAAAAAATGGGAAATTCAAGAACATTTGTTTCCAATTTATCAAAAAGACCATTCAAAAGTATTTACAATGTTTAAAGGTAATGTTGCAAAACCTTGTAAGATTATTAGTGAAGAAGAAAGGAAAAATTATAACGATGACGAATTAATAGATATGCCTATAGATTTATATGATGTTGCTATGGATACACCATCTAAAATCTTAAAAGACTATGGTGCTGTTCCTAGTGGTGGTAATGACCTTAAACTTATCACTAATTATGATGTTATTGAAGATGCGTTTACAGAAAATCTTAAAAACTTCTTAATGTTTCATCATGCACCAACTTCTTTGCCGTCTGAAAATCTTTTATGGGATATTGTAAAAAACAGCGGATTATTTGTTTATAGTGGTGTAGGAAGTAATTATACTTTTTATAGAAATCCTTTTGCAGTTAGATTTGCTTCAATAGACTTGGCAAAAACACATGATATGGCTTGTATTTCTATGTGTCATTTGGAACAAAACACTAAAGGTGAAAAAGTGTATATTGTTGATTTCAGTTTGCCTATTCTAGCAACAAAAGAAGAAATAAATATGGATGCCTTTAGATATTTAATAAGAGATATGTCAGTTTATGGTGGAATAAAATTTGGTAAAGTTTCTCTTGATGGATTCCAAAGTGATACCACAATTCAATATTTAAATCGAATTGGAATTGACTGTATTAAATTATCTGTAGACTACCCTATTGAACCTTATTTAAGTCATGTTTCTGCATTAACTCAAAGACGTGTAAAAATGGGTAGAAATATTATAGCAAAGAATAATTATAAAGCATTAATTTATTCTAAAACACAAGATGGAAAAGGTTTACATAATAAAATTGACCATATAAAAGGCGAATGGTGTGATTTTGAGAATGAAGATTGGACTACAAGCAGGTTGGGGTATTTTGGGAAAGATGTTGTCGATAGCGTTGTAGGATGTTGTACACTTGCAGATAGATTTGGAACATTAGACCCACAATATATTTTTGATGAACAATTAGAATTTGAAAAATCTCAACATTCATTAAAAACATTTGGTGATGAAATTTATGATAAATTGGGATTAAAACTAGCCTAACCTATTGATTAAACTTAAACATTTTGATAAAGTAATTAAATCTAAAAAAATAATTACAAAAAGGGGTTTGTTTAAAATGATAATTGGTTATACAGAAAAGTGGCAAGATAGATGCCACCCTAAAGGGTGGCTATGTGAATTGCCACATTATCCTTGATTTTCAATATAATGTTTAATTTTTTCTTCTGAAATTTCTCCTATTGTCGTACAGAAATATCCTCTAGTCCATAAATGATGTTGTTTCCAATAAAACTTCGATAACCAATCATGATGTAATTTCCACATATCGTAAGTTGAAATTTGTTTTAAAGAATGAATTATTTTATAAATACAATCTGTAGGTGTAGCGGAAATCAAGAAATGAATATGGTCTTTATCTATTTCCATAATTTCGATTTTCCATTTATTTTGTAATGATTCTGCTCTTTTCATAGAATTTAATAAATCCGTTCTTATTTCATTCAGACATTTTCTTCTATATTTTGTTGAGAATATTATGTGATATCGAATCTTGAATTTTTCATGATTTAAAGTTTTATATTTCTGTTTCATAACTATATTTTATATATTTATAGTATAATTGTCAATTATTTTAACTATCTATATTGACAAATTATACTGTAACTAGTATAATAAAGGAAATTATGGAAAACAAAAATTTGAAGAAAAATAAGCAAATTTCTCAAACTATGTCTGAAACTAGAAAGAAAAGACAGAATCAAGTTTGTCGTGTTTTCCAAATAAAAATTCAAGAGAATAAACTTTCAAAATTACAAAAAGAACAATTACAAATGATTTTTGTAGAAGGAAAAAGATATAAAAATCATATTCTTAATTGGTCTAACCAAGATAAAGAAAACAATAAAATTTGGAATTTTGATACGAAAATTAAAGAAATTACAATTTCAGATAAAGATAAAAATTTATCTCAATATAAATTACAATACATTCCTGCAAGTATCAAACAGACAATTCTTGATGAAATTTGTGCAAACATTAAAACTTTATCGTCTTTGAAAAAGAAAGGTTATAAAGTTGGAAGATTAAAATTTTGTAAAGAATTAAAATCTGTAACATATAAACAATATGGAGTAACTCATAAAATTGTTTCCTCAAAACGAATTAAATTACAAGGTATAAAAGGAACGATTGTAGTAAATGGGTTGAATCAGTTTATAAATAAAGACCTTGATTATGCAGATTTCAAATTATTAAATACTCCTTGCGGATATTATGTGTCAATAACGACATTCACAAATAAAGAAAAAATAAACAAAAAGAAAACTAACGGTGAAACCGTTGCTATAGATTTTGGTTGTGAGACTTCTTTTACTCTTTCAAATGGAGAAAAGATTAATGTACAAGTTCAAGAAAGTGAGCGTATCAAGAAACTGTCTGTAAAACTAAACAGACGAATGAAGAAAGGCTCAAAGAACTACATTAAAACAGTCAAACAACTAAGAAAAGCGTATAGAAAACTTTCTAATCAAAAAGGTGATTTGGCTAATAAGATTGTTGCTCATTTGAATGAATTTGAAAACATTGTTATTCAAGATGAACAACTTTCAAATTGGCAGAAAAATGGTCATGGTAAGAAAGTTCAACATTCTGTTTTAGGTAGAGTTAAATCAAAACTTAAACAAAATTCTAAAACATCGATTCTTGCAAAGTCTGTTCCCACGACAAAACTCTGCACAAATTGCGGTGTGTTTCATGATAAATTGACTGTGAAAGATAGAATGTTTGTCTGCGGTTGTGGGGTTTCTATGGATAGAGATTTACACGCAACTTACAATATGCTTTGGTTTTATAAAAATAACATAGGTATGGAACGTACCAATTATAAGCGTGTGGAGATGAAGGCTCTAGTCGATTCGGCTCTTAAATGTAGCAACCATAATTATGGTGAATCTTCTAACCCACAGTCGGAGAAGCACGAAGCCTACTCCCTTTAGGGAGTAGGTAGTTCACTAGAGTTAGTACAAATTTTCAGACAGTGGAAAGTCAACAATATTTTATAAAGGAATATTGTTCTTACAAGAAGTTCAAATTGGACAAATTTGTAAATGAAACAATTAGTGGTACTGTACCTAGAGAAAAGAGAGTTTTAGGAATTTTATGTAATTCTTTAAAAGAAGGTGATGTTTTAATTGTGTCTGAATTATCAAGATTAGGAAGAACAATTATTGATACTTTAATTACATTAGAGATGCTACAGAATAAGAAAGTAGAAGTACATTTGATTAAAGAAAATTTAGTTAGTGGTACTTTAGAATTTAATATGATGTGTGTTGTTTATGCTATAGTTGCTCAAACAGAAAGACAAAGAATTTCAGAAAGAACAAGGGAAGCATTAAGAATGAGAATGGCAAACGGACAACATATTGGAAGAAGAAAAGGTGAAAAACCTAAAGTATATAAATTAACACCATATAAAACTGAAATTGAAATAATGATAAACAATCATGTATCAATTTATAGTATTGCGAAAAAGTATAATGTAAAATGGATTACTGCGAAAAATTTTGTTAAAAATAATTTAAATTTGAATTGACATTCGATATACAATTATATATAATCAAAGTATCTTAATGAGAAAGGGGTAAATCATTATGGATAAATTAACAAAAGCACAAGAGAAGTTGTGGAATGAAATTCAGAATAGACTAACTGAATTCAAAGATGAAAATTATATATTCAATTATTTTACTGAAAATCAGAGTAGATTTTATGCTAATTTTGATGAATTCAAGAATGATAAAAATAGTACATATTCGTTCCTTGAAAAATGTCATAAAAAGGCAATTGAATCAAATATTGTGTTTATTCGTGCTAATACCAAAACTTTGAAAGGTTTGGAAGAATTAGGATATATTCAGATTATGAATATTGGTGGTTCATTTTCTGATGATATTAAGGTTCTGAAAAGGGATTTTTAATTTAATATCATCTAACTATTTTCTTATGTACTAGGAGTGAATATGTCTACAATTCAATTTGATTTTGACAGTATAAAACAAAGAATATTAACAAATCTTTCAAGTAAGAGTGAATGGGCAAATTTTGCAAATTACGGTGTAACAGACTGTTTGATTGATGGTATTGTTCAAGAAATGGCTTATCAAATGCAATACAATGAATATCTTACTTATGAGAATTGGTGGACTAAAGCAAGAAATAAATCATCATTATTAGTTCAGTCTGCAGTACATGGATATGTAGTGCCTAGAAAACAAGGTGCTATCGGTAATCTTATAGTATCTACCGATGAAAATTTTGAAAATTCATATGGTACAGATATTATTATTCCAAAATATTTTCAATTTAGTGGAAATGATATTTTCTTTGTATCAGATAAAGCATACAATTTTTCTGCATCTGAAAATTATGTAAAGATTGGTTGTAAACAAGGTGAAGCAAAATCTGTAAAGTTTTTAGCAATGGGTAATCTTTATGAAGAAAAGTTTATCGAGGATGCAGATGTTGATAATTCCATGTATGACCTTTATGTAAATGGTATTGCATGGGAAAGAGTAGACAGTTTATTTGAATGTGAACCTACAGATAAAGTTTATGAATTGGTTACAAAATCAGATTTAAGTGGTGTTACAATTAAATTTGGAAACAATATTTACGGTCAAAAACTCATGATTAATGATGTTGTAGAATTCAAATATATTGCTACAAAAGGTGCAGACGGTAATATTTATTCTAGTGGAATAATTACAAATGTTGAAACACAAGCGTTTGATATTAATGGTAAACCCGTAAAACTTTATGTAAAAAATGAAAGTTCTTTGATTGGTGGTAAAGATTATCCTACAATCGATGAAATCAGACAACTTTCACCTAGAGTATATCAAGCGGGAAATCGTGCATCTTCTACAGAAGATTATGAAACATTGATTAAACAATTTGCGTATATTTCTAAAGTAAATGTTTGGGGTGCTTATGAAATTAATAAAGATAATGGTTATGACCCGTGGACATTTATTCCTTCATCTGAAAATGTTGTACATTTAGCATTGTTGGATAGTATTTACAACAACTTGACAGATGATGAAAAGAATCAAGTAATTGAAGATATTCATTCTAAAAATGACCCTACTGATATTGTTCAGTTTGAAACGGTTGAAAAAATACCGTTGATTTTTGATGTAAATGCCGTTGTTTTAAATTCTTCTTATGTATTATCACAAGTAAGGAGTGATATTGAAACAACTTTAGTTGATAATTATTCGATTGAAAACATGAACTTTAATGAAAATATTTATGAATCAGATTTTATCAGATTGATTGATGAAGTAAATGGTGTAGACCATCATACAAGTTATATTTATTCTGAAAAGACTTGTGAAACAAATCCTAATGCACCTAAGATATTTCAATTTAATATCCCTCTTTATCCTATTTCTAATACAAAAACTGCATGCTATATTAAAGAAAAAGGTGAAGATGATGATACTTATCAATTATTCGCAACTGTAGATTCTAATGGATATTTGATTTCTGCAAACACAGATGTTTGGGATATTAGTGGTTCTATAATTTATTTATCTACGGGAAACGTTAGTATTAAATTTAATAATGCAGATTTTGATACTACAAAAGAATATGTTGTAAAAGTTAGATATGGATTAACTACTAATAATATCATTCTTAAAACAAGAAAAGATATTTTGATGTATAAAGAAAGTACAATTAAAGTATCTTATGAGTAAGTACAAATGAGAGGATTTTATGGAAGATAAAGAATTACCACAATACAGATTTTTGGAATATAATTTATTATCATCTTTAAAAATTGATGATTTATGGTTACAGTTTATGGAAGCCATAGCAAGAGAATTGTATCTTGAAAGAGAAAAAATGACAGAAACAAGATACTTATATGATTATTCTGTTCAATTACAAGATGGTATAATTAATGATTCTGAAATGTTTGGTTATACACCAAATCTTATTGTAGATAATTCTCTTGAAATGCTTAGAAAAGAATATGAATCTATTCCATTTAGAATTAGAAATAAAACAAATTATAATGGGTATAATATTATATTCAAACAGATTTCAAAATTAGGTGAAGTATACAATTTTTATTGGAATAATGATAAATTCATTCGTGCAATTTTATCAGATGATATTATTGAATATATAAACAATAACACAATTTCTTATTCAGAACCATTTTATAGAATGGATGCAGATAAAAACTTTTCATCTATTTCTAGCCTTGAAAAAATCACATTGGATAGTGGATATACTTTAGACCAAAAGATAGGAAAAAAGATTTGGAGATTGGATAAAAACGCAGGAATTACACCTACTAAACATTTAGGATTGGAATATTATTCTGATAAAGTTTATACTAAAAATGATAACACATATTTGATTACATCAGAATTTTTTGAATACCTTTTGCAAGGTGCAATGTATACTAAACGATGTCCTATTATTCCACATATTGGTATTCAAGTATCTTCTTTCTTATATGAGACAGAAGGATATGATTATTTTAATTTAAATGGTGAATTTTCTATTCCTGATTTACAATTAAGAAGTTGTTGTGGATTCAATTATATGAAAGGGTTTACAAAAGAAGAAAAATTTATATTGGATACACAACAGACTTTGGATAATTTAGTAAATTATAAATTGGATGCAGATGTTGAAGGAACTGGTAGACCATCTACAGAAGAATTTAAGTATATTTCTTGTGGAAGTGGAAGTTTACCTACAGTACAAGAAAAATATAAAGATGTTTATCAATATAATAAAATGATGTTGTTCTATACATTTAGTGATGATGATGGAAGTGATGAAATTAAAGATTATTCTCAAAATTATTATAATGCTACAGTTTATGGAAATACTAAAAAAATAGAAGGTATTGTAGGAAAAAGTGTAGATTTGGATGGTTCAACTTATGTAAAGAGTAATTCAAATTTAATTATAATTAATGATAATTTTACTTTTGGTTTTTGGATTAAACCTTATTCACAATCATCTGATGATAGAATTTGTGCTATAGATTTTGACTTTTTAAAAGTTTATTATGATTATGATGTTGGACAATTTGAAATTGAATTTAATGGACAGACTTATTATATATCTGCAGAACAGAACATAAATTATAATATTCTTTTTGAATTTAATACTGATGATAATTTATTAAATATTTATGTGAATAGCGTTTTGGAAGAAAGTATTGATATTTCATCTGTAACATTTGCGGGACAATATCCTTTATACATAGGTACAAATTCTAATATAGAAAATGATGAAGATGAATTAAAATTTATCGGTATTATTGATGATTTATATATCATGAATAAAATTTATACAGAAGATGAAATCCAATATTTATACAATACAAAATATGGAATCATTACTCATTTAGGAAATAAATTAGCAGAATATGAATTAGATGACTCATCTGAAATAACAGAAACAGATTTATGGACATTGATTTCTTCACAAGTATCATGTAATGATATTAGAAATGAATTTGGTGTAAGAATTGGGGATGAAAAAACATACATTGGATATACAAATTTTTCACCAATAAAGAGTAAAACATTTAATTTTACTTACTTAAAAGACCTTGTATTTACTACAGAAGAAATCAAAGTTTATTCAGATGCCAATGGTGATTTTTATTATCTTGATGATAACAATGCACAAATTCCCGTAGGTGGACATATTGATTATAATACGGGTTTATTTATATTGAATACCTATGTATCTAAGAGTATAAAAAATAAATCGCTCATTATTAGTGATACAATTTATGATGAAATTATAGATTCTAATTGTGAATACAAACCTAACACAATTACAGTAACAATCTATTTTAATGATGGTGTTATAAAAAGTTATACTGATAATGGTGAAGGACATTTTGAAGGTGAAGGTGTTGTTAGTTCAGACATAAATTATACATGGAATGATTCTTTAAATCCTAAAGTAAATTTAGTTTTAAGTAATACTGACTATTATAAAGTTATAATTTCTTACGATTATGATGAAGATATGGATATGTTGAAAAATTCAAATGTTTATTTCAATTATAAAACTGAATCATCAGATAAAAATAATATTAAAGAAATTGCAATAGAAAATGTAAATCATGAAATTTTAGCATACATGACTTTTCCACCTATTCAATCGTATAATGAATATAATTATGTATCTGCAAATTTCTTTATTCGTAAAATTAATTAAAAAATTATTTACTTTTTCCATTGACTATGTTTAATCATTACGATATTATATAAACATAAGGTTGAATAAGAAAGGTGATGAAATCTTATTCATAAAAGAATTAAATAACTTGCGTGGTCGAAAGAGCATATGGGTAGCCTTGAAATCTTTCCTTAAATCTAATAATCATAAAAGGGGTTTAATTATGATTACAACATTCAAGTACACTAATGCAAAGAATGAAACTGAAACTAGACGTGTTTTGGTAATTCATCAGGATTCAACTTATGTTCAAGGTTTTGACCTTAGAAAGTTGGACAGAAAAGAACAGAATCTTGTGAAGAAAGTTTTTGGTGAAAAAATTGTTACTGATGTAAGATTTGATGGTAGATTGGACTACAATAAACTTGCAGAAAAAGGAATCACAAAAACTATCGTATCAAAATCGTTCCGTAATTTCCGTACAAGTTCTATTCATTAATATTTTCGGATAGGGTGAATTTAAAAGTTCACTCTATCCGTTTTTATATTTAGGAGATATTTATGTATAAATCAATTTCTTATAACGGATGTAAAATACCAAAGACTGAATATTTTGGTTATGAATTTTTAGGTAAAAAACTTTCACCAATGGCAGAAAGATATATTTACAGATGGGCAAATACTGATAGACAATATACTTATGATAACAAATATTCTTTCACAAATTTTATAAATGGTATGAAAGAAATTGATTCTTCCGTTGATATTAAAAATAATATGGATGAATTTGAAAAACTTTGTTCTAAAATGAAATCTGATTGTGAAAGAAGAAAAGAAGAAAAGAAAATTTATAATAAAGAACATAAAGAAGAAATTGAAAAGATAAAATCATCAGAAAAAGAAGAATATGGATACGCAATTATTGATGGTGAAAAAGTACAGTTAGCGGGATATATGGTTGAAGAAATGAACGCTTTGATTGTACGTGGTGGTGATAAAAGAATGTTCTGTTTTAAATATCCTACTACAGAAAAAGATATTACAATCAACGTAATTGGTGATGAAGAATGTAAGAAAAAACTTATAGAAAAGGGATTTAACGTTGTTTCTAAAAAAGATGTAGATTGGATTGTTTCTTATAAAATTAGATTAAGTGGTGGATTTCCACCTATTACAAAATCAATTAGACCATCTGCAACATTCAAAGGACAGATTAAAAATACGGAACATAAACACGAAAAAGCATTAAATCTTCTTAGACACTTTACAGAATTTGATGAAAAAATTAAAGAAGAATTGAATTCAAAATTTAAGAGAAATCGTGAAATTGCATTAGCAACATGGATGGTTAAAACTTATGCTATCCGTATCGGTAATGAAAGAGAAGAATTCCAAGCAGATACTGTAGGTGTAACAACTCTTAAAGTAAAGAATATTAAAGTATTTGAAAAGAATGATAATTATATTCTCAAATTGGATTTTTTAGGAAAAGACAGTGTTCCTTATTCTAAAACTGATAAAATCCCTAGAGATATTTATAATCACTTTGTAAATCAGATTAAAGATAAGAAACCTAATGATGAATTGTTTTCTATTTCAAGTAACGATGTTTCAAAATTTATCAAATCTATTTACAAAGATGCTAGTCCAAAAACATTCAGAAGTGCAATTGGTTCTGCAGTTTTATGTGAATCGATTAATAAAGCAAAGATTAAATCAAATATGAAAGATTTTGAAAAGAAACAGATTTTCGTAAAGGCAAACGCAGATGTTGCTCTTTATCTCAATCATCAGAAAGGTACAACTGCAAAAGGCGAAGAATCTTTTAAAAAGAACATGGAAAAAATGTCTGATAAAATTTCCACATTGAAAAAGAATCTTTCTCTTGAAGAAGAAAATTTTAAGAATAAGAAAAAATATCTTTCTGTAAAAATTAAACATTGTAAGGAAAAAGGACTTAAAGCATCAGAAGAAAAATATCGTACTCAACTTGAAAAGGCAAAATCTAAAGTTGAAAGAATTAAGGAAAGTCTTGAAAGAGCAAATGTAAATAAAGATATTAAATCTGAAGGTAAAAATATTGCATTAGGGACTTCATTGAATTCTTATTGTAGTCCTAAAGTAGTTTATTCTATATGTAAGGATATGAATTTAGACCCATCTAAAATATATACTAAAACACAGATAACTAAATTTGAATCCTTTAGTGATGTTTCTTCAAAATATTGGAAAAATTATTTAGGATTTATTGAAAATTGACTTGACATACTTTAGCAATTTATGTTAAAGTTTATACATAATATGAATTGCTAAAGGGGTATTTAAAATGGCAAACATTAAAACTTTTGTAAACAACAGATTGGGTATTAGATACATTAAAGTATCTAATGATAAGATTCTCACATCAGATGGTGTACTTTTGGAATATAATGTTATTCCTACTATAACACCCGAAGATTATGGATTCTTGAAAAGAACAGAAGCAAGATATGATTATGCTAAATCTAAAGAAGCAGGTAAACTTGTTCTTAGACCAACTAAACCAATTAATCCGTTGAGCAATAGAAAAAATGCCGTAGTATTGAATCTTACAGATAAGGCAAAGGAAGAATTTGGTATGAATACTGATTTGGTAAAAGATACTACATCAGAAGAAAAGTCAAATACAAATTTGAAGATTAAAAAAGACATTACTCTTTCTAATGTATTCTCTTTTGAAAATGTTGGAAGATGGTTCTTACTTTATGTATCAATTGTATGTGCTTGTCTTTCTATTTATTATACATCAGATTACCTATACAAATATATAGGTACAAAGATTATTGCAGTAACACTTTCATCTTCTATGTTTATTTATTCCTTGATTGGATTACAGTTTGTAGAAGATTTGAAACGCAAAAAGAAAAAGGGAATGTCTTTTATTTTGGTAGTTACATCAATTATCACAATTATTTTTTCAATGTATTCATCTGCAGATGTAAATTTTACAAGATTACAGAAAACAATCGATATTTATCGTGTAGAAAATAAAACTGTAATTCTTGCAGATTCTAAAAAGAATTCTATTGATGAAATGATTAATCTTCTTAAAGAAGAAAAGAATGGACTTGAAAAAGAAAAGAATGATATTTCTTCACAGATTCAGTACAATATTGAAAATGATAAAGGTGTACGAAATGGTGATTTGAATTATCAGTTAAATAGACGTAATAATCGTATTAAAGAAATTAATGATAAGATTACATCTTTGACAATTGAAAAAATGAATATTGTTGAAGAAAATAATCTTGATATGAATAATAATGTTGAAACAAAACCTAAGACATTTTATAATCTTGTAGGAGATTTGTTTGGAATTAAAGGTGAAGTTTTGCAGATGATTATCATGATGATTGTATCTGTTTTCATCGATATTATTTCACCCGTAGCATTGTTCTTGTTTAGAAGTAAAAAACTCTAAACACAACTATGTTGATTACAGATTTAAGATTCTTTACTCTCTCTTGTCTTAAATCTGTTTCATATATTGGGTTCATTGAGAATAACCCCTTTTTCTCAATGAACCCTTCTTTTTTTACATAACTATATTATTCATAAGGAGAATTAATGATATGACACTTTCTGAAATTGCCGATAACATGGCAGTATTTTTCTTTGATATGAGAACACTTCATTTTAATGCTAAAGGTGAAGAATTTTATCGTTTTCATGAAGTAGCAGAAGATTTGTATAGTGAAGCAGAAGATTTCTATGATGATTTAGTAGAAACTGCAATTGGATATGGTGAATATGTTGGAAGTATGGCAACTTCTTGTGTAAGAGTAGATTGGATTCCATTAGAACCATCAGAAGTAAGCACCACAAATTCTGCAGAACTTATACTTGAAACATTAAATTATATTTTGGATATTTTAAATAGAGTAGATAATTATTATGATTCATTTGTATATTCTAAGATTGATGAAATAAAAGATTTTTTCAATAAGGAACTTTATAAAGTAAATCAAGTATTAAAAAGATAGATAAAAAAACTTTAAGCACAGTCATACCTCTATAAAGGTGAAAGTTTTTTACTAGGTGATATAATTAAAAAAATCACCTAGTTTTTTATTGACCGTTAATTTTATATGATATATAATATTAAATATAAAAGGAAATAAGTGATTTATGGAACTTCTAACATTTTTAATTGGAATGATTGCATTGTTTATATTTATGGTATTTTGGGTAAAAGCGATTGTTGATGATACAGAAGATAAACAATAAGGATATACAATGAATATACTAAGTTTTATTTGGCAACTTCCACAAAATTTAATTGGAAAATATATTATAGAAAATAATAAACTTACTTCTACTAAAAAAGTAATATGTGAAGATAATAGAGTAGTGAAAGTTTATTTCTGTAAAGAGGTATGTTTAGATTCTTTTGCATGGGGAAATTACATCATATTAAATAATAAGTATAAAAATAAAAATATTCTAAAACTTGTAAATCATGAGCATCTATATAATAAACTTTCCATTCTTTTTAATTGGCTATATATTCCAATCATAGCCATACCTTTAATAATTTATAGAGTAGTGAATAAATAATCTTTTTTTTTAGAAGTGGAGGATAAAAAATAAATTATGGTAAATGAAGATTTAATTAGAAATCAGATAGATGAAGTAAATACTCATATTAATGAAATTATCATAAATATGAATAAGACAATAGAAAACATGAATTCATTAAATGAAAATCTAAAAAGACTTTCTGCACAAATAGATTATATTAAATATGTGATAAGGGAGAAATAAATAATTATGGAAGTATTTAATTCAAGAGAATATAAGGGTAAAACCACAAATAAGAAAATTGGTGATATTGAAAGATATACTACTATGGGAGTATATTATTACAAAATCACCACATTAGAAAATAAAGTTTTCATCAGAAAAAGTCTTTTATCTTGTAAAGATTTGCTAGGAATGAATAATAAATCATACAAGAAATATCTTTCTGTATTTGAAGGTAATAAAAAAGAAAAGTAGGAAGAAGAAAACACAATAAGAAAATATAGTATACAAAAGTATACATAGGTGTCTACAAAAGTATACACTTGTATTAAAAAGTATACACTGTATACAAAAATGCACAATTGTCTACTTTTGCGTACACATGGTTTATATCAGTCAATATTCTATTTTAACTATGTTAAATAAAGAAAGTAGATAAATATAAACATAATGATATAAGGGTATAATAAAGATAAAATGGTGAATTGCTAGATTATTAGAATTCATCATTAAATCTTTAAGGAGTTATAGATATGTTTTATACAAAAACAACTTTTAAAAATCCGTCTGACAGTGTAGAGGATTTTTGCAATTGGATGAATTCATTTGATAATGAATTTCTAAATCTTTTTACAGATGATAACACAAAATCATTCGTTGGTTCTGATTATGCATCTGCTCAATTCCCACCATGTAATATCTATCAAGATGAAGAAGATAATTTGGTTTATGAATTTGCCCTTGCAGGATATTCAAAAAATGAAATTTCTTTGTCATATAAAGATGATTACATTACATTAAAATCTAATAGAGCAGATGTAGAAGAAAAGGATGGTAAGAAGAAAAAGGTTTATGCACAGAAAGGAATTAAGTGTAAAAACTTCTCAACTTCTTATTATGTTCCACTTTCAAAATATGATGTTTCTAAATTAAAAAGCACATTGAAAGATGGTTTGTTGAAAGTAATCATTCCTTATTCTGATAAGGCAAAACCAAAGGAATTTGATATTTGTGTTGAATAACATAGATAATATAGATTCTTAAAAAAGAAGAAGTGGTATGAAGAAAATCTACCACTTCTTTTTTTTGTTATTCTTTACCATATTAATATAAATCGGTATAGTATAAATATTATGAGTAAAAGCAAATTGTATGAAAAGTTGAATATATTGAATATGTGTTATAGAAATGGAGTAAGAAGTCTACCTAAAGATTGGTTTATATTCAGTAATAAATTAAATAACGGATATATTAAGTTGGAAGATTATTATGTGAAGTACAGAAAAGATATAGATGAATTTCTTAAAGAAAAGTCAATAACTTTGGTATATAAAAATAATAAATATTTATTAATTTAAGCAGATTTACTATACAAAAAACACTATAATTTCCCTTGACAAATAATATACATTATGTTAATATTTATACATAAAGAAATGAGATGTTTCTTTAAAAACTTACTAATTAAAAGAGAGGACAAATACTATGAAAAAGGCACTTGTTTTTATTTCAATGTTGTTCGGTTTATTTATGTTGGCTTTCACTACATCTTGTGAAACAGATGTTGATAGTGGAGATGTTACACCTACACCTAACCCTATCAATACTACACGTTTTGTAAATCTTACAATTCAGTATTATAGAGTTGAAAACGGTAAAAACGTAACAATTCTTGAAGATGAATTTGCAGATGTTGAAGTATCTGATACAAATAATTCAGTATTTGATAATTTTGTTAATTCTAAATTAAGAAAACCTGAAAATGATGTAGTTGAAAAAAATGGTGTTCGTTATACTTATGTTTATGATAGTGTAGAAGAATACAAAGGTTCTTATGTTGGCGATGATAATCGTATTGTAAAACTTAGAGTATATTTCCACGTTGATGAATATGTAACACCTACTTATACAATTACAGTTCGTGATTTCTATAATACTTATGATGTTCTGACTAAAACTGTAGAAGAAGGTACAGTAATCAATATTGAAAATTATTTTACAGAACAGAATAAGAGGGTAAATCTTAATGTTGGTAATTATAATAAAGATACATATATTTGTTATGATTACCTTGTAAATGAAGATGGAACAGAATATGACCCTACATTGCCAATTACAAGTAACGTAACTTTGTATCCACATATTACTGTAGCAAAGAATAAAATATATGGTAGCGTAATTAATGAAGTTGCTATTGTACGTTTGGAAAATGAAACATATTATGAAGAATATAAAGATACATTGGCTTTCTATAAATTAAATCCAATTGGTTCTTCATTAGGTGGTCATTTTTCTACATATGGTGTACTTAATGTAACAAATAATTATGTTAATGGTTATAAACATACATATATCAACATTAATTCATCATACAAAAATAGACTTACTATGGAAGTAGAAACAATTAATGTAAGTAGAGATGTTATCCACATTGTTTATGTAGATTAACTATTTTATTTGTAAGAGTAAAAAGTTGCCAAAATAAAAAAGGAATGTTTTAGGAACATTAAAATCCTCCACTTATTTCCTTTTCAATACATTCCTTAAATTACCTTACCCCGTACCTAATTAAAGGTACGGGTTCTTTTTTTTTATCATTCTACTTCCATATATTCCTTAATTGCTTCATCAACTTTAGTATGATATTTTTCAGTATTTTTAATACTGTCAATTAAACTTCTTATTAAAGGGAAAAAGAACGGATATTTTAATTTATGTTTCATATAATATGTAATACTTTCTATTCTTCTTCCAAATGGAAATGGAGGGCATCTAGGAACAATATCATTCTGATTTACAAACATGATACTGTAATCTTTATTCAGGATGCTTTCTACATATTTTTTAGTTCTATGATTACTGCATGGATTAGCACCTTCATAACCGATAAAAATTGGTTTTATATTAAAGTGTTCATAAATATCTTCACAAGCGATTTGTGTAATTGTTGCCCCGTAACTGAATCCACATACTATAATATCAAAATCATCTGTAGGAAGGGAATATATTTCATTAATTACATCGTTTAGAAATTCATCTCTTGCAGACTGATATGCACTAAAGAAACCTAAGTTGAATACAAGTTTATGTTTCCACCCTTTATATGCTTTACTAGATTTTGGGAAGAAAAGAAAATTGTTTTTCCAATCTGTTTTGGTAGTTGTTTCTTCAAATAGAATAAATACACATGGTTTATTTGTATCTAAAGAAATTCCTCTAGTTACTTTATAATCTACATCATCACCTACAGTCTTAAATTCTGTATCTTTAATGAGATTATAAAGTTGGTCATAATTGTATCTTTTACCATTGTATTCTATTACATCATGATTTTTTCTGTTTTTTGCATACTTTCCGCTTTTCATTATTTTTATTCTCCTTATTAGTATTAATTTCAGATTTCTTATTAATTTCAGATTTTCTTTTATAAGTTGCGATTTGTGTTATGCTATTATTATGTTTTTCCATTTCTAACATAATGTCGCATGTTTCAGTTATTAAATCTTTTTTCATAGTGTAAAGGATTATAATGTAATCAGTATTTTTATTCAATCAAAATTATTAATTTTTACTATTTTTTACATTGATAATTTCTATACAATATGTTATTATGTATATATCTAATTAATTTTTTGGAGGAATTAATGTTATGATTGAGAATGAAAATGATTTGATAAAATTTGCAAAAGGTTATGCTATGTTGAATAAGGAATCTAAAGATATTATAGATTTTTTACGCAATAACAATGATGACCATTTGTTTATTGGTTCACAGACTGAATTAATGGAATCTTGTGGTAGAAAAGTTGTAAGATATTATCAGTCTGATAAGGGAAAGAGTTCTACCAATTTAGGACAGTTTAGAAGATTAGGAATTATTCAACTTTATGAAAACGGTGTAATTAGTTTTAATAAAATTGAAAAGAAAAAGGCTTACACTTTTAAACTTAATGATAATTGGGTAGAAACAATTTCAAATTTCACAAAAGTGAAGAAATAAACTTCTTTTTATTATTCAGACTTCATTTATAATAATGAAGTCTGAATTTTTTATAAAAATAATATAATTTACAACTATTTAGAATACTATGAATAATATTAAATTTTTAACAGTACATGTAATTATTTTTATTTTATCTGTGTTAGGTGCATTTTTATTAGGAAGATGCTTGAGAATAAAATCTATGGAATCATCTTCTATTAAAATAGAACAGTCATTAAAAAATGCACAAGATAAATTAAAGGAAATTGAAAAGAGAAATTTTGAAATAGAAGAAATATTGTACAATTCTCAAATTACAGTAAACGCTTTAAGTAAAGAAAATGAAGTCATGAAAAATAAATTAAACAGAATTGAAGATATTTCATCTAAAATCGACATTCAAATTGAATCAATATCTGAAACTTCTTTAAGTGGTTTAGATAAAATTATAAAGATTCAAGAAAATCAAGTTATAATTAATAAATACATTGAAGAAATAAAGAATATTACTGAATAAATTAATGGTGGAGGTAATTTTATGAAAAAATTAATTATTGTATTTTTTATTGCATTATTTCCTAATCTTTTATTTTCTAATGCTTATATAGATTCTACTTTAAATGAACAGAATAAATTATTGGAAGATATTAAAAATGATTTTATATCAATTTCTCTTTCTGCAGAAACATTAAAAAATGAAAATAATAATCTTACATTAGAAAAAGCCAATTTAATGAAATTGTGTGAACAATCAGAAATTAAAATAAATAAATTGGAAGAAAATATCATTTCATTAAAATCTGCCCTTTCTTCTAATAAAGAAGATGAAAGTGTAATTTTGTATGAATTAGGTAATATGTTTGAAGAATTAGAAAATTATAAGGAATATATAGCATCAGTAAAAAGAAGATTGAGAAATACATCTATATTTGTAAATATTACAATTCCTTTATGTACCATTCCTATTGCATGTAACGGTATATATAATATTGCTAAAGGTGATGAATTAGTTGGTAAGATTAATCTTTATACATCTTTAGGTTTATTTGTTGGATTAGAATGTGTTTATCAAGGTGGTAAATTCATATTCAAAGTATGGTGAAATTAAAAAAGGAGAGTATTTTTTTATGATTTATGGTACTGTAAAATGGGATGATTCATCTATAAGATATGACCAAACAAAAAGAGTAATTGAAAAGTTTTTAGCAGATTTAAAAGAAAGTAAACAAGTTAATTTTTGGCTAGAAACTTGTAATGTAAATTCATGTTGTTGTGCTATAGAAAGTGTAAATGGTGGATTTAGGGTAAAACTTCCATATTTAGCATCTAAACCTATTATAACTTATGCAGACCTTTTATTTGATTATATCTATAATTCAGATATGTATAAAAAAGACGGTGTTTGTGAAAATGAAGTAATGGAAAATTTAGTAAAAGGGATAAATGCAATTTCTGATTGTACTGCAGAAATAATTACAAGCAGAACAAATAAAGATTGTTGTAAAAAAATGATTGATGTATTAAAAAATAAATGTGCAATCGTACTATCTTATGATACAGATTATGAAAGTGGTCATTATATCTGTATTGTTGCTTATGATGATTCTAAAAAATGCTTTATAGGTTATGACAGTTGGAGTAATAATAAACATTGTAAAAATAAAGGAATTAAAGAAGAATATTCTGTTTCTTTTATAGAAAAAAGAATACGACATAAAAAGTTTATAAAAGTAAAAGGAGATAATTAAATAAATATTATGGTAAGATTTAAGAGTAATACACCTACAATATCACAAGTATATCAGTATACATATAGAAATAAACTCACCAAAACTAGATTTGAATATGCGGATAGGGATGTATTACCTTCTAGGATTAAAATACAGAATAGAAAAGTATTCAGTGTAAAAGCATTGGAAAAAGAAAGTAAATCTGCACCTAGAGAAGTAATCACTATAACAAGTGTATCTGCCCCGCAATATTATCCATATACAAAATTGAAAGATAAAAGATATAAAAAACAGATGAAGATAAAACATGAATATCCTATAACAATTATTTTACAACCTAAATCTGATGGTAGTTATTCTTATTGGGATAGCAAAATTATATGGAGAATAGGAAGTTATCAAAAACCTACAAAACCTAGTCAAAAATTTGTAAAGACAATTTATAGTGAAACTAGGGAAAGATTAAACAAAAGATTTGAAAGAAAATTTAAGACTAAAAAAGAAGTAAAGGATGCTGTAGATAAAGAAATTGAAAAAATTAAAAAATCTGCCCCTTATCTTAATGTTGGTGACTATAACGCAAGAGTTCATCATGTGTATATGGATGATTGGGCAAGAAATTATAAATTACAAAAAAAATTTAATTGTCTGTATGGTCAATTGAGTGGTGCTTTAAATACACCTAAAGGGATAATATTTCCATTTTTTTCAAAACATATTTTATGTGTTATCAGTTTTCTTATTAAAAAGGGAATAATTAAAATTTAATGAAAATTAGGGAAATTTTCTCTTATTTTCCCCAAATTTCCCTTAACTAAAATTATAAAAATACGATAATATAAATGTAGGGTGAATAAATAAAAACCTTACAATATTTTTATTCATAAAGGGGAAAATCTTATGAAAATCAAATCTATCTTACTTTCAGTATTGGTAATTATCCTTACAATCTTTTGCGTAAAAGAAGGATTAAACGCATGGGATAACACAATGACTGATGAAGAAATTATGTATTATTTGGAAAAATATCCAAATGAAGAAAATCTGATTAAATTGGCTAAAAATAGAAATTTAATTGTAGATGAAAAGTAATTAAAGAATAAAATAAAAAGACCTAGATTTATTTTTATCTAGGTCTTTTCTATTCTAATAAAGTTTATTTATAGAATTTATTCTTCTTCATCAACAAATACTTGTTTAAAATCTGCATGACCACCACATCTTGAAATAACTCTTTTGACAGTAAGATTTAACAATTCATCATTATTAAAATTCTTTGATATAAAAATGGCAATAGGATTTTGACCTAACAATTGAAATTTATTTACAACATAAACAAACTGATTATTTCCTTTATCATTATAAAGTGTACACATTCTGTTAGCATCTTCTTCATCTTTACATAATACTACAATGGAAGGATTTGATTTTGGTGACCATCTCATTTCTTCACTAGTAGGTTTTGGAAGATTAAATAAATCAGACATTGATATATATTTAAATTCATTAGACATAATACAAATTCCTCTTATAAATAAAAAAAAATATATCCTAGAGAATAAAAATAAATCTCTAGGATATAATATTATTGATAAATTAGTTTACCCAATAAATATAAAACCATTCACCATCAACTTTTTCTTCATTTACTTTACCATCATAAGATGCCATAGAACCCCACAAAGTATTACGAGAATCCCAATCATATAAATCTTCAATTACTTTATCCCAATCAATTTCTTTTTCAAGAGTATCCTTCATTTCTTTTACCCAACCACGACCATAGATAGATTCAAAGTATTCAGAAATACCCATATCAATAATTTCTTCTCTATAAGCATCTTTACATTCTTCTTCAATGTCTGAACGGTCAAAATCTTCACTATCTGTATCTTCTACATCTTCTGCAATATTATGATTATGTGCATAATCGAGAAGTTCTTCATCATCCATTTCACCAATATAATAATCACTTTCTTCATCTGCTACAGTTTCAAAAAATGATTCATTGATACAGTTTTCAAGAATATGTTCCTGAAAGTTTTCACTGAAAGATTCTAACCCTAAATCATCAATCAATGACATTTCCCATTCTTTAAATTCATCATAAGATTCATCTTCTGTAAGAACAAGATATTCATTACCGTCATATTCAAGCATTGAAGAAGTATATGAACCACTACCTTCTCCAATATCTTCCATTTCTTCTTCTGAAAGATTCAAGAATTGTGCAAGTGCTTTCTTTCTATCCTCAAAATCAATTTTCTTTTCATTAAATTTCTTCATAATATTTATTCTCCTATATATCTAAATATTTTATAAATTAGATTACATTTAATATAGTAATATTAAATCAAAAAAAAAACAATATTTAATTATATGCCATTTTTACCCTATTTATATCACAATAAGGAATATCTGCACCCATATTATCAATGAAATAAGGTAATATCTTTGGCAATTCTTTTTCTTTAGAATTTTTTTTAATTGTTTTCTTTTCTTTAGATTTTTTATATTCATTCAAATAATCTTCAAATATTTTAGTATTATCAGATGATTCAGAATATTTCTGATAATTTTTAATCATAAAGAATTTATCAAGATTTTTATTGAAATGCGATTCCATAATTGGATTAATAGGTTTAATTTCTTCAATCATAATTTCTTTTCCTTTTAATAAAGAAGGTAACTGAATGTATAAAATGAAAATAGACTAAAATAAATACATTCAGTTACCAAAAAAAATATCTAAGGGAGGTTACACTAAATATAGTTACTCCCTTATATATTAACTAAAGTGTAAAATTATCAATCTTACATCTAGTTACCATTGTCTGCTTATAGTTTACACCATTTCTATCGGTATAAACTTTATGTTCCTTAATAGAACCACCGATAATATCAAATGAAACAGGAATGTTATTTTCAATTGCATCCATGATTTCTTTTAAGTGGTCAAGATATTTAATTGTAGTAGCAAAATGTTCATCATCCATATGAGATTCACGCATTTCATTGATAGAACACTTAAAGTTGCTTCTGCAATATTCTCTAAGTTCTTCACCTTTACGACACAATTCAAGATTTACATTTCCGTATGGTGAACATGATGATTTCCATACAATAATATTACCTTCATCATTTACCATATTCCAAATAAAAGTTGTACCAAAATCTGTTTCATAAGATGCTGTTCTAGTAAGTGTAACATGAAGTGGATGACCTTTGAATTTGTATCCTACCTCACCAAAGAATTCATCTTTTTCATGAAGTGCATTAAGTTTTTCTGCCCTAAGTCTTTTTTCTTCTTCTTTACGTGTTTTATTGATTGCATTAAATACAGAATAAAGAGCAATACCAAGTGTCTTTTCTGAAATGTAAGATTTAAGATTTCCCTTATTGTCCAAGATTGCATGTTTCATGTTGAAATCAAATAGAGTACAAGCATCATCATCCATATTCTTGTAAAAGTCTACCAAAAGGGTTTTAATCTGTTCGTTTGTCATAGGTCATTACCTCACTTCATCTAAGATACTTACATTATATTATATTGAATAAGAATAATCAAGTGAAAAATGGGAAAAGAAGTGGGAATTTATGATTTTTCCCACTTTATTCAGATTAATTATTTTTTACAAAGCATATCCAAAACTTGTTCTTTAGTAGACATTGTTCTAGGATATTCTGCTTCTGCCCTTTCTTGACTAATCCAACATGTAAAATCATTTGTTACAGTTCTAAGTGAATCAATCACTCTATTAAGGTCAAAGTACATCTTTCCACCAAAGCATCCACCATTTCCCGAAATGTCTGTATCTTCTGTAATTTCATTCATGTTTTCAAAAAACATATCCAATCCATTAAGATACATACCAATATCAAAAGGAAATGCTTTTTTAGCACAAGATGAACCAAACATTTTAATTTCATTATTGGCAAGATTTTTGAATACAAAGAATGAATTTCGATTTATCTGCTTTTTACACATTTCACATGTACAATTCATTCCCTTAATGATTTTAAATGTTTCATCATCAAAACCATTGTAGAATTTTGAACCATCTTCATCAGAAATAAGACCGAGATATTTGTAATCTACACCACTAATTGTAGGTACATCTTCATATGTTACAGTAATTTCATAACAATCAAAATCATCTTTTTCTGATGACATAGTATAAGATATTAAAGGAATATTGTGTTTTGCGAATTTTCTATTCAAAGACTGAATGTTATCTGATGCCACGCATACATTTGATTCATGGATTTTAAAAGTTCTAGTGTTCATATATACACCTCTCATATAACTAAGATATTATAAATATATCAAATTGTATAAGAATAGTCAAGTGAAAAAATAAAATTAATCTGCAATTTTATTTACAATTTCAATCTGTTCTTCTACTTCTTCATCAGATGCAAAATTTCCACCTTTAATTACAAGTTCATCAAATGCTTTTCTTCTAATTCTTTGGTCTGCAAGAAAATCTAAAGCATAAGAATTATTAATTACAAAATTTCTAATTCTTTCCAAATCACGAGTTGTAATTTCCCAATCTTTAGATTTTATAATTTTTTTATAAATTTTATAAGGAATTTCTCCATTAAGTTCCATAGGACACATATATTCTTCACGTATTTTATCCATGTAATTAATCTGAAATTTAATTCTTTTTGCGTGTTTTCCTAATTTATATGTTTCACCTTCATCAAGCCAAATATTTACGGGAAGGTCTAAATCTTCTTTATAATAATTTGCCATTTCAAAAAGTCTTTTCATATAAAACTCCAATGAATTAATTTTTATAAATTATAATAAAATAAATAATAATAATCAAGTGAAAAAAATAAAAAAAAAGAATGTACTTTTACATACATTCTTTTTTTAGATAATTACAATTTAATTAGTAAATTTCTAATCCCAATTCTTTTGCATCATCATCTGTCATAGGTCTGCTAGCAACAATTTCTACACCACAACTAAGGTGAGCATTATAAAGCATGATTTCACCATTCTTCCATTTTTCAACATCAGTTTTATATGCTTCCATACCATCTGCATCTGTAAGTAAATCACTAATAATAGTGTTATTATAACTGTCAAAACCATAGTCTTTGATAGATGTAGAAAATCCCCATCCGCTTAATTTTTTAAGCAATTTTTCAATGGAATCATAAACACCTACAACATCACGCATATCCCACTGATTTACATAATCACCTTCACCATTTTCATAATCATCTTCATATACTTCTGCGATACAGTATGTAACATTAATTTTATAATCTTTCATAAAAAAATCTCCTAGAAAAACTAAATTTTTTTCTAGGAGTTATTTTACTGTTTTTTTTTTGTATGTCAAGAATTAAAGAACGTGATGATTTCCTTTAGGGTCTACGTTATTAAATAAATTTCCAATGAAATCCTCCTGTGGATTTTCGTACACCTCTACAAACTCTTGAAATATGAGTTTCTTTTATATTAAATTCTTTACTTGCATCTCTGATAGAATTAAACGTTTTATTTAATTCTACACAAATAACTTTTTTACACCCTTTACCTTTATTTCTTTGACTAATTTTATCTTTGGTATTTTGACTAACGATTCTACCTACATTCGCTAATCCAATACGTTTATTCCATTCATCTGTATGTTTTAATGGTTTTCCTTTTTTACGAATACTCATACGTTCTCTAGTTTCTTTACTTGCAATTCTACCACGATTTGCTTTTGCAATTTTATCTATAGTTTCTTTACTCATAGGAGGTTTTCTTTTTGCAGATTCTATCATTTTTAATCTAGTTTCATAACTATGATGTTTTCCTTTATTCCAACCTTTTCTACCTTTATTGTGAATTGATATTTTTTTACCAATAATCGCTTTATCCTCATCGCTCATATATTCAAAAATATTTCCACCATTACCTCCTTTAGCAATATTATATTCACACTTTCCTATATTTTTACCACACAATATATATTGAATTTCTAATATATTTAATTCGTCAGAATCTTCTGCAAAAGTCAATATTCGTTTTGAAAAATTATTTATTCCATATTTATTTATAGCGTGTTTTAAATATTTACCACTTCCCATATAATCATCACTATATACATCTATGAAAGTATTCACCCAACATTCTCTTTTTCCACGATATGTTTTATTATTAATCAAATTTTTAATTTCATAAATATAATAAATTTTATATTTATTCATAATGTATATAATTCCTTTTATGAATGATGATATTTATTGGAATCCACTATAGCATAAAATTCTAAGATGTTATACCAAAATTCCTTTGGCATTTTTGTCTTAATCTTCATCTTACCATTTTTCATAAATGTTACATCAATACCAAGTTCATCAATTCTACCACTGTAATAATATGGTTTATTCCAATCATCTTGTTCAAAATATTTCTTTCTAAGTTCAAGAGCATATCCCCTATCTTTATGATATTCACCATAAATTCCATAGTAAATGAGTTCAAGAATATCTTCCTGACCATAATCAGAATATGCTTTCCAATAAAGTTCATCTGTTTCAAAGTATGGAATGTATGAACCTCTATCACCAAAAGTATAACCAAATCTGTTTTTCAATTCAGATTCAAATCTTGCATTACTTCCACTAGCACCAAGTTTAGAATTTACCAAATCCAATAAATCTTCATAAGTATTTGAATTATGGAATCCTAAAACATCACCATTCAAATGAATGTCTACATTTTTATTGTAAACTTCATCAATATTACTAGAAAAAGAAATTCCCGTATCTTTAGAAAGTCTGTTAGCAATACCACGATTATAGGCTTCAATAAGACCGTCATAATCAGAAATAAATTTACCATCAATTAATTCTTCCAAAAGAGAAATATTAATGTCTTTTACTGTTAATCTTGCCATAAATTTATTCTTCCTTCTAATATATCAAGTTTTATATTAGTATAATCTATCGTATAACATCATTCAAGTTAAAAACTAAAATAAAAAAATCCTTTACTAGAAAAATAGTAAAGGATTATTACAGTAATTTTAAATGATTATTTTTTTTATTTTCCTAATACTTCACCAATTGTAGGAATTGCACTTTCTCTCAATGAACATCTTACTTCAATATAAGCATCTTCAATATCTTCATTAGAAATAGGGTCAAGTCCATAAAATTGAATGGCAATCAAATCACCATTTCTACCATCTGCAATCACATCATAATAACCATTGATGGATTCTGCATGTGAATCAAGTTCATACTTAAAATCATCAGTTCCATCAAAAGTATCACCTTTAGAAAACTCATGACCACCACTAAAATCTGAATCATTTCTAGCATAAACTACAGTAAAAAGAATATCATCTAAATCAATACCTTTCATAATTAAATATCTCCTATACCCTATATAGTATCAAAAAAAAAAACATTTTGTAAAATATTACAATATCAATGAATTACATTCAGTATTTGCCTTAATATAATTATTCATTTTATCCGAATGAGTTACAACTACAATTTGTTCATAAACATTACTAAGATTTAATAATGATTCATATAAAATTTCTTTTCTGTCATTATCTAATGGAGCATCAATTTCATCTAAGAAAATAACATTCAATCCTAGCATTTTATTGAAGTTGTTTATAAACGCAAGGTTTACAATCTGTTTTTCTGCACCACTTAAACGGCTACATGGAAGTTTATGATTTTCATTTTTACCATATTCCAATTTAATTGATGTTTTTGTAGACCTTAATGAAATGTATAACGGTTTATAATAAATATCATTAATAAATTCATTCATACTGTTTTCCATATTTTGAATGGAATTTTCAATTACCCAATTAGGATAGTCTTTAGTCATAATAGATTTTGCAGATTCTAAATTGAATAACTGATTTTCATATTTCTTTCTTTCATCTTTAAATCCTTCCAATTTTTTAGAATCATTTTCTTTTTCTACATCCAACTTTGAATTATTTTCTTTAATGAATTTATTCTTACTTACGACATTTTCATAAGAAGAAATTTCTTCATTAAGTTTATTTAATTCTTCATCATCAAAAGAATCTTCATTTATAGAATCAATTTCATCTTTTAATTTAGAAATTTCATCTTCTTTTTTAGTGATTTTCTTTTCTGTATCTTTAATTGATGATTCTAATGAAGTAATCATTGAATCAAGATGATTTTTCATTTCTTCTGATGACTGAACAAATGAATCAGATTGAGTTTTAATATCTTCAATAGATTTTTCATTATTGGTAATTTTTTCATCAATTAATTCATATTGCTTTTCATAATTTACATCCAAATTTTCTAATTTAATATTGGCATTTTCAATATTGAATACAATCTTATCTCTTGTACTAGAAAGATTCATCTTCAATGTTTTCAAATCATCATTCTTTTTAATATCATCCTCAACTTCTAATTTTTTTGCTTTCAATGAAGATACATTGTTGTTTAATGATACTAATTCCAACTTCAATTTATTTACATCATCAGTATATTCACTTAATTTATGAGTACAATTAGAACCACAAATAGGACATATTCCATCTTTTAATGATTCCATGTCTTTTTCTTTAAGTGTAATTTCTGTTTTCTTTTCAGATACCTTAAAAATAGCATCATCCAATAAATTATCATTGAATTTTACAATTTTCTTCAACTTTATATTTTCAAGTTTAGAATCAATATCTGCTAATTCACTAGTATTAGTTTTTACAACTTTTTCCAAATTGTTCTTTTCTTCTTCTTTTTTTACTCTCAAATTTTCTTTTTCTAAAGTTAGGGAAGAAATCGCACGTTCTTTTTCACTAATACTAGATTCTTTACTGATTTTTTCATTTTCCAAATCAGATTTAATTTTTTCAATCTTTGTATTACAATCATCAATTTTTGACAAAGATTCTTCTTTATTATCTTTAAGTTCATTTATTTCTTCTTCAATAGAATTTGCCCTAGAAATCATGTTTTCTTTCTGCTTTAGTTTTTCTTCAAACAATGATTTTTTAGAATTGATGCTTTCTACTTTAAGTTTTTTATTTTCATATTCTTCTTCTGTAAAAGGATATTCCAATAAATCTTCTTTCTGATATTTTTTATTTTCCAATGCAAAAATTTCTTTATCAACATTTGTAATTGATTCTTTAACAGAATTTATCTTTGGCACAATAATTGTTTCAATTTCTTTAGAATAATCCAAATCTTGAATTTTCTTAAAAATATCACGTCTTTCTGAATCTGAACAGTTAATAATATCAATTTTAGAATTCTGTCTAGCAAAAAGAGCATATTTTGTAATTGATGTAGGAAGATATTTATTCAACCATACTTTTACTTTTTCACCACTTGCTAAATCTTCATCTGTATCTGCATTTTTCAATACTCTAGTGGATGTAGTTCCATTATAAATAAGTTCTTCATAAAGATGATATTTATTTAAATTAAAATCCAATGAAATTTTAAATTCTTCTGATTCAGTATTCAAATAATCTGAATATGAACCGTCATAATTTGAAATCAACAACATCTCTATAGCATTAAAAGAAGTTGTTTTACCTTTACCGTTTTCACAATGAAGAATATTGAAATTGTTTTCATATTCAAAAACTTTTTCTTCCTTAAAAATTCCAAATCCTTTAAGAGTAAGTTTATTTAATTTAAGCATTTACAATTTCCCCTTTCAATTTAATAATTTCTTTACAAATATCTGCAATATCATCAGATATTTCTTTTTCTTTTGCAAATACATCAAAAGTACAGATATTATCAACATTTTCTACATTAGAATCAATATCAGATACAGATTTTTTACTCAAAATTCTTCTTGTATAAAATTTATATCCTAATTCTTCTGCTTGTTTTGAATATTCTTCAATTGTAGTTTCTTTATCAATAGAATCTCTTACCAAGAAAAGAGCATATTTTGTATCAATCTTTGGTAATTTTTCAGGATAAGTTACTTCATAATATTCAAGAAATTTTGGTACTTCAATTAATTCATATTCTTTGTTTTCAAGATTAATACTTGCAACATAAGGTGTTTTTCCACTTTCTGTAAACGAATTAAGAATAGGTGAACCTAGATAATGACCACCATTTTGAATAGTAGGTACATGAATATGACCGTTCATCCATGTTTTTACATTCAATTTTGATGTGTCACAAAACTTCTTAGAAAAATGTTCTGTTTCATCTTCTATATGAGCAAATCCATAATCAAAAGAAACATCTTCAAATTCTTTATACAGATTTGAATAGCAATCAATCATGGAATCTTTTTTAGTTCCTTCATGATTATAATGTGGTAAAAACAAACATTTAATATTTTCAATTTCATAACTTGTATATTCTGTAATTACTTCTACATTTTTTAACGGTTCAAAAATTGAAAGAATTGTAGACTGATTTACTGCATCATGATTACCTTGTAAACAGATTATTTTCTTAAATTTTGATTTATTTGTAAAAAAGTTTACATATTCACCAAACATTTCAAAAGATGCGTTAATTTCACATAAATCACCAAGAATCAAAAGAATATTTTCTTTATTATTAAATTCTTGATTAAAAAGCCATTCTAAAAAATCTAAAGATTGTGATTTTTTAGGTTCTTTATCTTGAACATGGATATCCCCAACTACAACCATATTTCCCATAATTAAAAAACCTCCACATTAATTATTTAAATAGAGAACATAAATTCCATTCAGATACGGTCTTGTTGAATATTGTACAACTAAATTCTGTATTTGTACATCTGCAGAATTTACAATTTGCACAATTTTTTGTTTTCTGTTTATTTTTTACTTGATTTTTTACTAGTTGATTTTGTTTCATTTTCATACACCTTTTGAATAAAATTGTTACATTTTTCAACTTCTTTATAATAAAGATTTGTTTTATCAAAAATAAACAATCCGTATCTTTCATTCTGTAAAAATTTATAATTATTTACTGCACGTACACAATTATTATAATTTTTACAAATCATGTTTTTGCAAAATAAATTATCTGTTCCAATTAATAAATTTTTAGCATCATCTAAATATATCATTTTTTTAATCTCCTTTAATAAGAAAGAAAATATCTGAAAATATCGTACCAATTTATATCTTTATTCTGTAGAAAATTATTATCATCAATATAAATATCTGCATATATTTTTCTACAATCACCATATTTTTCAATAAGAAAAGGTACATTTTCATTTACATAATCAAAATGTATTTTATTTTCTTCCAAGAAATCTATGGCTTCTTGTAATTCTTTTCCTTTTCTACAAGTATTTAAAATTAAAATATTTTCATTATCTTGAAGTAAGTCTATAACACCTTTTAATCCATCTCTCAATACACCAAGATTAGGATATTCGTTTTTTTCTGTACAAGTTCCATCATAGTCAATAGCAATAATTTTATTTTTAATCATGTTATACCTCCACCATATAAATTTTATTTATTAAAATCAGAATATCTTAATTCTGCAACACCTATCAAGATTTCAAGTAATCTGTCATAAGTCCAACTTATAGGTTCAATATTTATTTCTTTCCAATACTGTAATGTATCTACACAAACATCACCACTTAATTTATTATAACATTCACAATAAAATTGTTTTGTAATCCCTGCTAATTGTGATACGTGATTTTTAGCATAAGATTCTATTTTTTCTCTATTAGTTCCAATATGATTCATAACTAAAAGATTATTAATATAACTTTTTAATATTTCCATCAATGTATTTGTTTCACTTTGAGTAAAACAACTAATCATATGTGTTTTTGTAATATCATCTAATAAAAGATTTTTTAATGATTCAGTAACAACTTTTTTAGTTAACATTAAAAATATAGGTTCTGTTCCTTTAATATAATTATCGACAAATTCCATTTGTCTTTTTAACAATAATCTTGTTTTACCCATATCTTCCGTTTCTGCGGTTTTTACAGAATCAGGTGCTATTTCAAACCACGGGGTTTTTAATTTTTTATTTTCTTTCAAAATCTTTTTACAGATAAAAAAGACACCAACTAACAATAACGCAACTAATAAGAAAATTACTAGTGTTAAACCTACAAAATGAGAAGAATAAAATTCTAAAAAATTCATCGGATGCTCCATATTCTTTATTCAGATATATAAAAAATAGTTATGAATTTTTTAGAGTTCAAGGTCTTTAAGTTCTTCACTAAAATAGACTACCAATAAAATAATAAAAACATCTAACCACATTTTAAACTCCACGATTTGTTATTCCATTCTTTATTTCTATTTGTTTCATCATAAAATATTCACTCCATAAAATTCCAAAGAACAGATGTATGTTCACAACGTCCATTTGCTTCACCACACACCTTACATCTACCTTTTACTTTCTTTGCACATTTTTTACATATCATTCGTGTTTGAGTATAAGTTTTAGTAATATAAAAATCAATTAAAAAATAATCATTATTTTCTATTTTTCCACCACATTTTTGACAATTACAATCCATATCTTATTCTCCAAAATTACATCTGATATCATTGCTTCTACTTCTTCCTTTCATAAGTTCATTAGCCGTAAAACCACGATTATTAATTGCGTATGGATTAATATCTGCATAACCGCAGAACTCATCCCAATCATCAATATTTCTATTACTCTGATTCCATTTCACCAACACCAAATCAAATCTTGTACTAGTTTCATATTCCGTTCGTCTTAGTGCATCAAAATTATCATATAAACTTTTGGCAAGTTCATAGCAAAGAACTTTCTTTCGCTCTTTTTCTAATTCTTCTATTGGAATAGGAGAATTTAATAATGTAAGGTCTTTTGGAATTGCTAAAGATAAAGTAACTAACTCTTTGTTACCTTCGAGAAATTCCTTTTTAAGTTGGTCGAAATATTTCGTTTTATATTCTTTTGTCTTTTCTTCTTGTTCTTCTAGTTTCCTAGAACATTTTCGAAAATCAGATAACGCACTATAATACGCATTTGTATAACCACGAACTTCATTTTTGAGAGTATTGACTTTATTTCTGTATTTATTTCGTTTTGCTCTTCTATTCATTTTCTTTTATCTCCTGTTCTTGGTATTCTTCTCCACAAACGTGCCATTCTTCCCCTTCATTATAAGGCACTTCAATTTCTATCGATTTGAAAAAGTGTGTATAATCTTCATAAGATGTTTGTTTGTAGCAAGTTAAAATTACTTTAATCTTTTTGGTCATTTTCTTTTATCTCCTTAATTTAACCTTATTTTTGCCACACAAATTTCCTTGCATTTCTTCTGCTACGCATATATGCCCTCTCTTTGCACAGTTTCCGCAACACTTCATTTTCTCAATCTGTGCTTCTAGTTCTGCAACTCTTTTAGCACCTTCAAGAAATAATCTATTATTATCCTTTTCAAGTTCTTCCTTTGCCTTGTTATATCCGAACTCTGCACCTTTCTGAAATGCAGGCACAACATCTTCTTTTAGTTGTTCTTCTGTATCTGCGTGTCTATGCAAACATTCAGTTTCAAAATATTCTTCTGCTTCTTTCTCAAACATCTTGCAACTCCCTCAAACTTACAAACAGTCCAACAAGATTGATTAACTCTATTAAAATCCACCGTAATCTTTTAACATATTTTTCATCATGTAAATCTTATCTACATAATTCTTAAACATTTTAGAAACTCTATCTTCCTTACCTTTTTCAATATTCTGTACAACTTCATTTAAAACATTATATGCTTTCTTTGGATTATTTTTAATATCATCAATAAAACTTTCAGTAAACACATTTTCAAACAAATAACTTTGGTCTGATTCTGAAAAATTATCTGTAGTAGAAAACAATACAGAATAAATATCTTTTGAACTATACTTTGCCATAATTACAATTCTCCCATTCTATTGTTTATAAATTTTTTAAAAGCATCTTTAAATTCTTTTTCATTATATGAATCATAAATAAACTCCCATGTACTAGGTTTACTTTCATACATCAATAACATTTTACCATAATTCATATTTTTGAAATGTTCTTTAATCTGTTTCATGTTAGGAATACGCAATTCAAATGTAATTGGATAATCTGCTACAGTAAAATAAATACTTAGATTATAACAATCATATCCTTCAAACATTGTTTTAGTGATTGAAATTTCATTTTCATCATATCCAATAATAAATCCAATAGTTTCTTCAATTGTGTGTTTTAAATATGATTCACCAGAATTATTTAATTTATCCATTGTGATATTTGGATTATCAAAACAGAAATCAAAATCATTATAAAATACTTCATGCGAAATTGTTTCAAGTCTATCTGCTTCTGCAAGTTCAAGAAGTTTAGTATATTTATACACTTCCTTTTCCATATCATGTACCAAATCATTACATCTTGCGATTTTAACAGAACTAAGTTCTTCTATTTCTTTAATTGAAGTAAAATCACAGTTATTCAAATCATTTCTCAACATAATTTATTCCTCATTCCCATATATCATTAATCATATTTCTATTTTGAATTCTTTGCAAACAATTTTTATAATATTCTTCACAAATTTCAAATCCAAAATAATTTCTTTTCAAATCAATACAACTCATAGCCGTAGTTCCCATTCCCATAAACGGGTCAATTACAAAATCACCAACATCTGTAAATTCATTGATGCAGATATCAGAAATTCTTTTATTCATTACGGCATGATGAATGTGTGCAAATTCATTTTGTGAATTTACACCTTCTTCAATGACATTTCTAAAACAATGTGATTTTACATGAATCATATCTTTTGGATTCTTTTTTATCAAAAGAATATGTTCATATGTATTAGAAATAGAACCTTCGTTTCTACACGGCAATCCATTACTTTTGTACCATATAATATCGTCATGTATTCTGTCTGCATAATGACCGATTAATTTATAAACATTTTCTCTATTAACTTTAATAGCACCAATATTATAAATTACCCATTTCTTACAAATTCTAAGAAGTTCATCTATAATTTCAACTTGCCATTCATACCAATCATCAATATGTTGTTCGACATTCAGATATTTTCTATGAGTACCATAAGGATTATTACCTTTACCTTTTGCTTTAATTTCTTCAAAAGATTCTGTTCCTATATCCCCATACGGTGGTGATGTAAAAGCAACGTCAAATGTATTATCTTCAATTTCTTTTAATCCACTTAAACAATCACCCAAAATAATTGAATTTTTATTTACTGTCATTTTTCTTATTTCCTATTAATTAATGAATTACCAAATTATCTTTATTCATTAAAGATTGAATATCGATAAGTTCATTACATCTTTCACCTTCACAAAGATTTTCAGACCACATAAGGCATTTATCTTTCATTTCTTTTGTACAAGTATTGCATCTAACAAATCTTGATTTAATTTCAAAATTAATTTCCTTTTCATCACAAAGTTCATTTTCCAAATCAAAATTCATTTTATACATTAAAATTATACCAATCGTTGAAATTACACAATAAAGAAGTAATCCAACTAAAAGCATTGTAGAAACCATTATCATATTAAAATCCTCCTAAAAGTTTTATAATGAATATCAACATTCCTATAAAGCCTAATATAATAGTGAATAAAGACAAAGATGGTATGAAAAATATCATTTATCAAAATATCTTTGTCTATCATTAATCACTCCATTTTAATAAAAGAACACCTAATCATTTTTAGAATAGGTGTTCTAATTTTAATTAATCAAAATCGTAATAATCATCTACTTCAGGATAGACCCATTTTTCAGAACCATTTTCTGATTCTTCATACAAAGCATCATAAACAAGTTCTTCAAGTTCATCCTTATCGTAATCAGTTATTTCTTTACCATTTTCAATTACTTTTGTGATTTCAAAGTCATCTACTTCAAATTCATCATAAGCGGGTTGTCCACTTCCATCTGCAAAATACAAAACTTCATTTTCATGTGTATCATATCCATTTGCGATACAATGAACTTCCAACTCTCTTTCTTTGTAATTTACCAATACAAAGTCATTAAATGTAACCTTTACTGTCATAATTCATATTCCCCTTTACAACATCAAGTATTTATATTCAAAAGTATATCACAAATGGTATTTTATGTTAAGTGAAAAATTATTCATAAATTACATTTTCATCTGCAATAGGCATATCTTCCAACATTTCTTTTACAATGTCATATAGATATTCCCAACATCGTTTATCATAAAAATAATCTTTACCCATTACTGATTTGATATAATCATCAAGATAAAGATTATCAATTGTAGTATCTCCACTTTTATCATTATAGATTGTAAAATCATCTGTTTCACCACCTAATTCTGCACCCATATCATCTATAACATCATTCAATCTATCTGTTTCTTCATCAAAATTATCTACATCATAATCTGATTCATTCAAGTGTTTTACTAATTCTGCACTAGCAACAATATATTCATTAAATTTCTTCTGCATTTTTGTCATAATAAAATCTCCATACATTAAAATATAGTTAGATGATTAATTGAAAATATCGTCAGTTTTATCCAATAAATATTCACCATTATTTTCAATTCTAAACTGAAAATTTTTACATATCAAAAATACTTTCTTTCGCTTTGTTTATCCTATCTTCCGCAATCTTGAAATACTTGTCGTCTTTTTCAATGCCGATGAAATTGCGATTTGTATTAATACAAGCGACACCTGTACTTCCACTTCCCATACAATTGTCCAAAACTGTTTCGTTTTCTTTTGTATAAGTCTTTATAAGATATTCTAATAAATTTGTAGGTTTTTGACTTGGATGCAATCTACCTTTTTGAGAAGCATTAGAATAAGTTAAAATTGAAGTTGGATATTTTTCTGTATAAATTCTTTCTTTCATATCATTACTTTGTAATCTGCAAACTTTAGAATTACCATAATTTTTAGATTTTTTCACTTTATCTCTTTTTTCCATAATAGGATAATAATTTAATTTACCGTTGCAAAATACAGAAATATATTCATGTTGTTGCATTGGTCTATATTTTGCAATTTGAAATCCTACACCACGAACTTTATTCCAAATCCAATCATATTTATAATGTTTCAGATTACTCATTTTTAATTGTGTAGAGAACGGTTCTGTACCAAATAATACAATCGCACCATTGTCTTTTATAATTCTATTATATTGCCCCCATAATTTATCAAAAGGTATTAATATATCCCATTCGCAAGCAGTAACATTATAAGGTAAATCACATAAAATCATGTCTACCGATTTATCTGCCACCCCCTCCATTACTTCCAAGCAATCTTCATTATACAATTCAACTTTACTCATAATCTAATCCCACAATCCTTTCAAATCAACTCCACCACCATTAGAGTAATAATTATCTTTAAATTCAAATACACATTCTTTTGTATTTCTTTCAATTAATTGACCAATATTTTCACCCATAGGAGAATTTTTAATTTCATCTACTTTTATATTATCAATAATAATTGTAGATTTATGAACAGATTCCAATCTTGTTTTAAGCCATGAATATAAAACTTTCTGTTTATAATCTGTAGAAAAGTAATTCAATCTTGTAAATTCATCCAATACTAAACAATCAACTTTTGTAATATAATCTACAAGATTTTGACTTTCTTCATCTCTTTCACTTTTCATAATCAAATCAATTATATCTTTACTAGAGATATAATAAGTTGATTTACCTTTACTTATTAAAGAAGTTAAAATCCATTTAGCAATATGAGTTTTTTGTGTTCCCATTTCACCATAGAAAAATAATGAAATTGTATTAAACTTTTCATCAAACTTTTCAATAAACTTCTGCAATTTTGGAAGATTTTTATTTTCATCATTTCCTTTATAATTACACAAAGTATAATTAATGAGTTCTTCTGCATTACTTGAAGTTGATTCTTTCTGTAAAAGATTTGAATCCAAATATTTTCCAAAAAGTTTAATTTTATTTTTATAATTTAACCAACATGAACAAGGTTTTACACGACCTTCAAAAATTGTAAAACCTTTATTACATTTTCCACAAGGTTTAAAATCTTCAATAAAATTTAATTCCATATATTTACCCGTTGTTTTCTTCATCATTTAAATCTGTAGTACCATCAATTATATTTCTAAGACCGTTTTCAATATCTTTTGATATTTCATTGATAATTGGAATTTTCATAATATCAATAGTATTTCCATTCTTTTTAATATCTTCAATTTCACCAATATTTAATTTAAGATATGAACTAGGAAAAAACTGAATATCCAAATCTGCTTCACGTTTATTATCTACAATAATATCACCTTTATAAACAATATGTAAGCATCCAAAATATGGAATAAAAATATTGTGTTCATCATCTGCATAATTCATAAGTGTAGATAAAGACAAGGCTTTCAATACATTAGCGATTCTTTCTTGATTTTCACCGCTTATGTTTCTAAGATTTTCCAACATTTCTTTTTCTTGTTTTATTAATTTCAAAGTAGTAATCCTCCAACTAACAGAAATTATATCACAAATACAATTACATATCAAATATACTTGTACTTACTTTTTCATATCTTTTCTTTGCAATTTCAAAATAATTATCATCAATTTCATATCCGATAAAATTTCTCTTTTCTGCAAAACATCCTATAGCAGTAGTTCCACTTCCCATGCACGAATCTAAAACCAAATCATTTTCATCAGTATAAGTCTTAATCAAATATCTAATTAAATCTAAAGGCTTTTGTGTAGGATGCAATCTTTCATCTGTATCATGTGAAAAATACAATAAATTATTTGGCAATCTTTCACCATTATTTATTGTATCGACATTTCTAATCCCCCCCTCACGACCGCACACTTTCTTCTAAACACATTATTAGTAGTTTTATACGGTTTTCCAACTTCCATTTGTGGATTATATTTCATATTAATACCATTCTTAGTAAAAGAACATGCACCTTTTCCAAATACACAAATATCTTCCGTAATCTTTCCACATTGATAACGTTTATTCAAGAAATTTGTTGCATTATCTTTTACCCATATCCAATTATATTTATACATATCTAAATTAGACATGATTAATTTACTTGTAAAAGGTTGTTGAGCAAATAATACAATAGCACCATTTTTCTTAATAATTCTTTTATATTCTTTCCATAAAGGTTCAAAAGGAATTATCTCTTTATCAAATTCTAAAGGTGTAGTACCATAAGGTAAATCTGTAAGAATAAGTTGCACAGATTCATCTTTAATATTTTTCATTTCTTTAAGACAATCACCTTTAATTAATTCTATACTCATTTTTTAATTTCCTATCTCATATTAATATATAAATTATCAAATTCTGTATAGAATGAATTTTCAGTATAAACTTCATTTCTTTCATCATCTACAAATTCAATAATAAAATCTTTCTGCCATTTTGTATAAGGTGATAAATCTCTAACTAATGATTTAGGTGTATAATTTGTTTTACAATCATCAGAATCATTCAACCAAATAAAACAAGTATTATTTAAAATATTAAATGCTTCAATTGTATATATTATTTTAGAGTTTTCACAATAAATCCATTTTTCATAACAATCTTGATTTTTATAAGACTGTAATTTTTTAATAAACTTTTCAATCGTCATTTTCTACATTCTCCGTTTCATCTTCTTCATCTAAACTATAGTTAGGTAATTCACCTTCATAAGGATAAAGATTTTTATAATCTGCATCGAAATAATAATATACTTCTTTTCCAACTTCGCCATATGTATTTTTTAGAGTTTTAACATAAATTATTGGTTCTGTTATTGCTTTAATAACTTCACTACATGGGTTTTTGCGAACAATATTGTAAGGATTAAAAATACTAAAAATACAACGACTTCTTTCTTCATATCCACCTGAATCCCTAATCGCACTAGCATCCAATTGAAATTTCATAATATCTTCTTCTTTATTAATCTTAATTCCCGTTGGCATACGTTTCGCTTGTACAGTACCAATAATCAATAAATTGTTTGCTAAAGCAATATCATTCAATTTATTCAATGCTTGTAAAATGACATCTGAACGGTTAGAACCTCTAGTATTTTCTTGAAATTCTTTTACCATAGATAAAAGGTCTACATATACAAACAATAATTCATTTTTCTTTAATCCCATTTTCTTTCTTTGAATAAGAGAAAATCTTTTAATATCATTTACACTTACTGTAGAATTTGGAAAATATGCGAATTTTGATTTATCAGAATGTTCTGCCAAATACTTACATTTTTCAATAATTGTATCAAAATCAATATGTTCATCATCATTATACATACCTTGAATATCATAATATGTTTCTTTAATTAAAGATGACAACAAACCATCCATTACACCTTCTTGTGAAAGTTCTGTATTAAAATAAACTGTAGGTAATCTTTTTGAAATTCTAGCCTTTAATTGTGTAGCAACAAAAGTTGATTTACATGAACCACTATACCCAAGTATAGTCCATATCCCTGCCGTAGGTTTTGCAAGTCTGTCTAACAAATAATCGCCCGTACTTACACTTACATTGTTTTTTCTGTCTTTTAATGTTTCGATATGAGTGTCAATCATATCACTAAAAGACATTCCTTCATCTTCTTTTGGATTTTCAATTTTACTGATTGCTTCATCTAAGGATGATTGAAGTGAAATTACTTTTTCAAAATCACTATCATCAGAATTTATTTCGTGAAGAAGTTCATTTTTAAATGAAAACAAAATATTCTTTTTTCTTAAATTCTGAACATAATCTTCTATTTTATCTTCTTGATAATTTACTTCATTTATGGAATCTAAAGTATCTTTATTTACATATTCCACACTTTCAGACAAAATGTGTTCTTCTGTAAAATCTTTATTTTCATCCCTAAGATTTAATAAAATAAACTGTAATTCTTTTGCAGTTTCAGAACAAAAAATGTCATCCTCAATCATTAAAGACGGGTCATTCAACCAACTTTTAATAATCTGTTTTTCCAAAATAGAAATTTTTAAAGTTTCATCTTTCATGCAATTTTCCCACTTATTTTCTTGTAATAAGAAAGATTGTATAATATTTTTAGGATAAAATCAATCATTATTTTCTTTATTAATAATTTTTAATGCTGTTTCTTCATCATAAATGTAATTTCCTTCTGAATCAATTATTAAATATTTGTTTGCAAATTCATTGGGTTTTAAATTTTCAATCAGTTCATTATCAGAATTACGTTTACACCAATTATACAAATTTCTCCATTCTGTAATTTCTGAATTCCAATTTATACTTTTGTATTTAGATATAATTATCGTTTTTCCAAATCTGGGGTCTATACATAAACGAACATTACTATCTTTAGGATTTTTAACTCCTTGTATTTTAAAATTTAATATATTTGAAAATTTTTTATTTGTCGTTGTTTTTAAGATAGATTCCGCTAATTCAATATCGTATATATAATTGTTATTTTCATCTTTAATAAGATAATAATCAGCAAAATCATTAGATGATTTAAATTCTTTTACTAATTCATTTTGAGGATTTTTATCCATCCAACTAGACAAATTTCTCCAATTTGTTATTTTTGATTTTATTTTATTACTAATAATACATCTTGGGTCTACACACAAGCGATTTCTTATTATTTGATTTCTTTCTTTTCTATATTCCCTCAATCTAGGTTCATTTTTACTTCTCCATTCTTCATAATATTCCATTCTTTCTTCTTTATGTTCTTTATAATATTCGCTATGTTGTTTTGCTAATCTTTCTTTGTTTTTTCTTCTATATTCTCTGTCGGCTTCTATTCGTTTATTAGTTTTTCTATAATTTTTCTTATCTTCATCCGTCCAATTAGTTTTCTTCAACTCTTCACAATATTTACCTATATTTTTAACATCATCTTCTGTTAAAGATTCTATACTTTGCGTTAATGTTTTATTAGTAATGAACCAAAATGAAGATTTTGCACTTTTATATAATGTCGTTCCTCTATCAAACATAAAACATAAATAAAAATGTAACATTATGTGATGCGGAATTGAACATTTTATTTCTTCACCAAAATCAATATTCTTATTATATCTAATTTCCTTAGTTCGTTTTACATTGTATTTTTCTTTCAATGTAAAAATTGGTTCGATATGATGCATGTTGTATTTTTCACAATCAACATCTTCAATTTTACATAATTCCACTAAATTATAATATTTTTGAGTTGCTTCTTCTTTTGTCATAATTCGACTCCTATAGAAATAATTTTTTGTGCTAGTGCGAATAACACATAATAAATAGTTAATATTTATAAATAAAATAATTAAATAAAAAACGATTGCAGATATGAAAGTAAAAGGAGTCGATTTCTTTACTTTCTAAGGTTTCGCACACCTATCTGTAATCGTTCAATTACTAAAATAGTTAATTTGTTAAAAATCAAAAATACTTGGTTTACAATCCAAATGATAACCTTTTTCAATTCTATCTTGTGCTAAATCAATATACCATTGTTTATTCAACATAGGATATTCTGAACATTTTTTACCATGTATATCTCCCAATTCAAGAAAACAGTTATTTGGACAATTTGCAAATTTTTCAATCGTTCCCCCTTTTTCTTTCTGTTTTCCTAACCATGTATCTTTCAAATCATTAGAAGCAAAAATACGATACACCTTTTCGTTAATTTCTTTGCCATTATGATAACCATATTTGTAGTTTGATGAAATTTTATACACTTTCTGAAACATGTATAAATCATTACATTCATTTATAGTATCTTCAATTTTTTTTCCATATGCTAAGAAATTAAACATTGCTTCATTGACAATTGGTAAATCAGCGTCTAGTGGAGTTGCTTTTTTAAGATATGCTCCTTTTCTTTTAAACGACCCATCATCTAGTTGGAAGGTATAATTGTTGACGTTCGATTGGTAAGTTTTCAAAATATTTTCGACTTCCATATTCATACCTGATACACCTTCCCATTTGTGAATTAAACTTTCTATCTTTTCTTGACAACCATCTTTAGCAACAAACTGGATTCCGTCCGTATTGGTTTGAACCCATATTTTTACATAAGGTTCAATCCATTCAATTAACATAAGAATTAAAAGTTGTCCTGTAAGACAAGTCATGTTTGACATCAAAGGGTCGTAAGCAGAACTGTTTTTATCTTTACAAATTCCATAAGTTGAATTTAAAATCAACTTCAAACATTTGTTCTTAGGGTCTTTTGCTTTCTTTAATCGAATGCGTTCGTCATAAATAAATTTAAATTTTTCAGGATGTTTACAATTTCTAGTTAGCAACTCGTATCGAATATCAAGTGAGGGATAAAGACTAGCCACATCCCAATCTTGTACATGTTCGTTGATAATCATCGGTTCATCATTCACAGAATGTAATCCACCCCAACCAAATTTATGTTTCATACCACAAACATCACGAACATAAAATTTACTATAATCATGATTTGCAGGATTCATAAACCAATCGATAACGTCTTTATATTTTTCAAGTTTTACTGTATCAACTACCCACAAATTAAATTCATCTTTTCTATCTTCTTTTGGTCTTTCACATTCCAAAACTTTAGCAGTCAATTGTGCATTTGTAAGATTTATATTTGATATAGGTAAATTAAACATTTCAATTACACCCATACTAACTTCAAAATCATCGTGTCTTAAAAGAAAAACTTTTTTACATTCCACAACATCGTTATGGCAGTAGCGAATCGTTTCCTCAAGTTCATCCATTGTAAGAGGTCTATCAATGTCAAAAGAAATTTTTGATTCATATATAGAATCTTGTAGGTACGCTTCAAGAACCTTTAATGATTCTATTTTAGTCATTATATCATAATTTAATAATTCAACTTCTTTAAATTTATTACTAATTTGAAAAGGTTTTAATCTTTCTACAATCAATTTATCATTCAATTCTTTAGGATTCATACCAAGAATAATTCCTTTATATATTGTAGAATCGTAAGAGCGACCGTTATATGAAGCGTGTAATTTGTTACGATGAGACATATAGAACTTCAACAACGCTTTTCTATCGTTTACAATTATAGTTTCTTTTAATTCAATAACATCTATCAAAACTACCAACCAATCATACTTGAACACCTCAAAATCTAGGAAGGTCAAACCGTATGGATATTTTTCTTCAGTAAATTCTGAATAATCTTCTCTTTTCAAGTCAATGACTCGTACAAAAGAAATTACATCTGTAGAATTAGATATTTCGTCTTTAATATCTTTTACAATTTTTTTAATTTCTTTCTTCACCTTTTTCACAGTCGGCACATTAGCAGAACTAGATACTTCAACTTTACCACTTTCAAAATCACTGAAATCGCAAGGAGAATTGTCTACAACATCAGATTTCATGGTAGATTCATCTTTTACAATCTTCTTTACTTTTTTTACAACTTTAGGTGTAACTTTTCCATTACAAGTTCCTACATCACTACCTTTACTCAAATCGACACCAATAAAATTTGTTTCACTCATAACTTTCTTGATTTTCTTTATCTTGACATTTGTTTCGTTCATATTTATTCCTTATGTTGTTTTATATGATTTTATGCTCTTTCTGAAATAATTTCAATTCTAAACTGAAAATTATTACATATCAAACAAACTTTCCTTTTGCTTTTCACAACCTTTATAGACTTTCATATACCATTTTATCTGTAAATTTTCCAACAAGTCGTCTAAAAGAAGATTTTCCTGCTTTTAGGTAAATATGTTCATCATAAACAGATTTCGGCACATCATAAGTTGAGTCCTCATCTTCACAATATCCATCAAATGAAAAACAGTACGGACATTTTAAATTTTGAAGAAAGTTAAAAAATTTATCATTATCTATTGCACCAAAATACATTCCTTTTGTGTTAGCATAAGGTGGGTCGTAATAACAAAAATCATTTTCATTCGGACTAAATGTATCATAACTTGCATTTATAAATTCCACATTATGATTATTCAACACTAAATTCCATTCTTTTAATATTTTTTCTAACCTAAAAGGTTCAATACCACAACGAGTTGTATGAAAAGTATTATTAAAATTACCATCAGAATTATATCTTGGCATACCATTTGTAGTAGTACGCATTATAAACATAAAATCTTTAGGGTCATGCTTTTCGTTCAATCTTTTTCTTATTTCTGCAAAATACAATTTCTTTCTTTCAAAGTCTGAATCTTTGTTTAATTCATTCCATAAAAGTTTATAGTGAGAAACAATTGACTTGTAATCATTCTGTATGAGTTTGTATAAATTTATTAAATCTGTATTCAAATCAGACAAAACAAACTTATTCACTTTTATATCAGAATTCATAAGTCTGTATGCTACAGAACCACCACCAAGAAAAGATTCATAATAAGTTTCTATTTTTCTAGGGAAGTATGAAATAATTTCATCACATTGGCTTCGTTTACTTCCACTCCATTTAATCGCTGGTTGAAAATTCATAATTTATTTCCCTCTCACATGTCAAAAATACTTTCCTTCGCCTTGTTTATCCTATCTTCCGCAATCTCAAAATATTTATCATCTTTTTCAATTCCGATAAAATTTCTTTTTGTGTTGATACAAGCGACACATGTACTACCACTTCCCATACAGTTATCTAATATCCATTCATTTTCGTTAGTGTAGGTCTTGATGAGATATTCAAGTAAAGCAGTTGGTTTTTGAGTAGGATGTAATTTTCCGTTTCTATTTGGAACTACATCAAATTTCAAAATATCAGAAGGTTGTACAAAATTAGGGTCATATTTTTTCTTTATTTTATTTAATTTGAGATGATTAGAATTTCCACAATAATGTTCATAATTATAACATTCTTTACCTTTTCCAATTCTTTCTTTCATAATTGGATTATAAGTTGGAAGTTCTTTATAAAATACTGAAATTGTTTCATAATATTTCATCGGTCTATATTTTGCAGATGACATTCCTGTGGGAACATTCTTTTCCCAAATAAGATTATATTTAAAATCTTTTCGATTCGAATTGATTAAATCTACAGTAAATAATCCACTTCCAAACAAAGCAATTACACCATTATCTTTAATAACTCGATTATACTGTCCCCATAACTTATCAAACGGAATTATATTATCCCATTTTAAAGTTTCAGATTTTAATTGACCATACGGTAAATCAGCCAAAATCATATCAACCGATTTATCTTTTATATTGCTCATCAATTCTAAACAATCACCTTTATATAAAGTTATTTCGCTCATCGTTTACATCCTATCCACTTTACAATATTCTTTCAAGTCTAAATCAGATAATTTATCTATTTTTCAAGTAGAATTTTACATAAAGTCTTGATAAAATTTATACAGTTTTATCAAGACTTTTATACAAAATCGATTTAATACTTTTATTATACTACAGAAGTTTTATCGTTTCAATGATTTTACAAAATTTTTAATTAAAACGGCAACACAGTAATTGTATGTTCTTTAAGAAGTTTATTCAGTACATTATGTACGCTAACTTCAAACATATCATCTACAGAATCATAAATGCCATCAACATCATCAAAAGCCATATTAAACTCTTCTTGAATTGTGTCATCATGAATCAAATCCAACAAAGCACATTCTATAATTTTCAATGATTTAGCAACTGTAACTTTTTCTTTCAAAGATTTTCTGACAGATTTCTTTGATTCTTTTATTTCAAAAATATCATTCAATCTCATTTTTACTTCTTTATAAATTTCTTTATCAATCATGTGAATATCTATTCTATCGCTAGATACAACATAATTGTTGTATATTTTTATTGCGTCAGATAAATCATTTTCTGAAAGAGTGAATATTTTAGACCAACTTGGTGTTTCTGCATATCTTCCTACATATTCATCAACCGCCAATTTATCATTATTTCTACTAAAAGGTTGAATATATAGATGAACTGTGTCATAAGTTCCATTTTTTCCTTGACCTACAATTTCTACTCCAAATTCACCTTTTACAAAAGAATAAACATCAAATTCACTAGCCATATTTAATTCCCCCCCCCATAATTTATTTTTAATTAAAATATTTCATCAAAAGCAGTTACTTTTACACGCTTAGTTGAAGGCTTGTAATTTTTCCAAAAATAATTGATTTCTTTATCAACTACATAAATATCAACTTCATCATCATGGTGGCAATATCCAAAAACATTTCCATCAGTGTTATACAAAGCAAGTGTATCATGTTTTTGAGGTATCACATCTGTAGGTGCGATTCCCCATTCTTCAAGAAATTCCATTATGAAATTATATGTACCTTCAAGAATCCAACCTTCACCAGCCATATTACATTCTTCATCTGTAGCGAATTTTCCATCTACAGATTCTTTCATAGACTTTGATTCATTTAAATCTTCAATATAAATATCAATTGCTCTACCATTTCCTGCTAAATGAACATCATCTTCTATTTTAGCAAAATCTCGAATAATGTTACGAATATCGCTCAATTCTTCATATATAAAATTATCAAGTGTTATTTCAAATCTATTTTTATCTTTGGGAAATTCATCAATTTGCAATTTAACAGAATGTCTATCGCAATATTTTTCAAGTTCATTAAAAATTTTATTCATACTATTTTCTCCTATATTACCATGCTACAAATCTGATAAATACAAAATCATTTTCTGTAAATTTATCATCTTCATACACAAACTGATAACCAAAATCAATATTCATATCAGACATAAACTCAATTAATGTTTTAGGCATACAATCGGTTACGATATCATCAAAAATATCCAAATCCATAGTTTCATCAAACCAAACTCTAAATACAATTTCATCATCACCAATTGATTCAATAGAAACATCTTTAAGTTCTTTATTGATATTTTTAACCCATTCTTTTACAAAAGGGTCGTGTTTATTAAGGTCATAAAGTGAAAAATCTTCATCTGTTGATTCTTTCAAAGATTTTCTAGCAGATTTCTTTGATTCATCCAAATAAATTGTTTTCTTCTTGCCATTAGTTACATCGATGATTTTATAAACATTTGCGTCATTTTCCAAATCAATAATATCATTTCTTGTAACATCGTCAAGATAATCTGTAGGGGTGTCGTCCCAATATACGATTTTAACATCAATTCCTTCTTTCAAAGATTTTCTTACAGATTTCTTTGATTCATAATAATCATCTACATCTGATTCAGAACTTGCAACATCATAAGTATCACAAGCGTCTGTAGAATTACAAGTAAATTCATCAACTGAAATAATTGTGTAATCATCATTAATGGTAATACCCCATTTACCATTAGATTTTAATTCAACTTTGCCGTTTTCAAAATCATACTTATCTGAAACAGTATCAACTTCAATGTTCGGCAAATAAAGGTAATCTTCACAGAATGTCATGAAATCTTTAATTTCATCTTTTGGCATTTCCTTAAAGAAATCATTCCAAAATGATAAGCCATCTGCATAATTCTTACCATTAAATTCTATTCTTTCTTCACCATCACCAATGAATCGTTTACCCCAATCACTAACTGCTTTTCCATTAGTCTGTCTGAATTCACCTTGAACAATTCTTTCAACCAAGTCGCCCAAATCTACAGTAGCAAACATTTCACCTTTTGAGAATTCACAATCTTCATCTTCAATGTAAACAGAATTATAACTGTCATTCATTGTCATGAAGAACTCACCTTTAATGTTTGTGAAATGTAAATCCAATCCACCGTCACCATCATAATCAAAATCAAGATTATAAGTTGGTTTATAAAATTCTAAAATTAAGTTATGACATAATATCTCCTAAAATATATTTATTCTTTATATTAGATAGTTATCTACAAAAATATATTTACTATAAATTAAATATTGTTTCTTTTGTAAGAAATTTTTTGTAAGTTCATCCATAACAATTCTCCACTTATTTAAGATGAATTTATTGTATAATAAATTTGTATATTTTTCAACTTTATTCTATAAAATATTCTCTTTTTGGATTTAAAATATTTTTATAATCTTCCAATCCTAATTTATCTTTCATAGAAATTAATCCTTTCATTGTCTGTTTTTTCAATAAAACTTCGTAATATAAATAAAGGTCTACTGATTTATCAAACATTAATATATTTGTATAAATTTCTTTTTTCTGTAAAGCACCTTGCTCACGTTTCCTAGATTGCTCAAAATAATCTGCATCAGATGGTACGTCAAAATAGATATTTACACTACATTCTACTAAAGAAATTGATGTAGATAAAACTTTATTTGTAAACAATATTTTTTGTTTAGGGTCATTTTTAAATTCGTTTACTCTATCAATTCTATTTTCTCTTTTTACAGATGTTTTTTCATCACCATGAATTACACATGGATTATAATTAGAAAATATTTCTGCTAATCCATTTAATACTCTAGGATGATTTGACCATACAATAACTTTTCTATCTTCATCATCGATATATTTTTCAAAAAGTGATTTTAAAATTTCTACTTTTGGATTATCTTCCAATTTCCAACCTTTTATTTCCAATAAAGATGGGTCTGATGTAATTTGTGATAGATAATTTAATTTTTCAAGAATTGATTGTCTAGTTACTTCACCATTATTTTCTTTTACCAAATCATTTATTACACTAGAAGAAAATTCTTGATAAATTTTTCTCATTTTATCATCCATATCGATATATATTAATTCAAAATTTTCTTCTTTCTGTGGTACACAATTATGATATGAAATCATTAAATCATCAATAACATTTTCTTTAAATTCCTTTACTTTTTCTTCATTTAATTCTCTACCCCAATCATCTTTAGATACCAAATTCTTCCATTCAGAAAAATTATATGGGATTCTTTGTGGTACTAAAAATTTACACAATGAGTACATCTGCAGAAATTTATACCCGATGCTTCCACTCATTTCTACACGTCTTTCAAAATAATCTTTAATTAAATGTAAACATGTAGATTGTTGAGAACTATAATTATTTATAGATTGACATTCATCAAGAATAATCATTCTGTTATTACCAAACTTTGAAAAATCAACATAAGATTTTCTAGCACTTTTCATTGTAGTTTTTTTATCTTTTATTTTCTTTGTTCTCAAAGTTTTATAATAAACAGATGTTAATCTGAATGTATTATATGATGTTATAATAATTTTCTTATTAAAATAATCTTCAATATTACGATTATCTTTTGTAATAATTGCAATATCATCTTCTTTAATAAAAGGTAAAAATCTTAAAATTTCTAATTTATAATTCACTATTCCTTCAGGTCTGCAAACCACAAAAACTTTATCAATTACATTTTTCAACAAAAGACTACCGAAAGAAATAATCGAAATATAACTTTTCCCATGTCGACATGATACATCTACTAAAAGTCTATTATTCATGATTACTTTCTTTATTGCTTCTAACTGAAAGTTTTCATGACCTTCCACACCTTTCATTGGTGGATGCTTTTCAATCAATTCTTTATTTACAGAATATTTAATTCTTCTAACTTCATTACTAGGTGGATAAGTGGCAAAATCTAACATAGATAAATCATCTTCTGAAATTTCAACATCAGTATAATCTTTTAATTCATCATAAAGATTTTTTGCTTTTAAAGATGGTTCTTCTATATATGTTTTAGATGAATAATCAAATTTTACATGATTCATTTTAAAAATAGACTGAATTGTATTCCATGCTAATTCTTTTTCTATTTTAAAATGCATATATCCATCTGACATATCAAGATAGATTTTTACCATTCTTATCCTCCACCTAAATTATTTTTTTTAATCTTCCAATCGTGTCTTATATTCGTTATTTCCAACTTCTACAAGTTTAATTTTCTTTTCTGTAAGTTTCTTTTTTTCTTCTGCAAATTCTGTTTCAGTAAATGATTTTCCATTTACAATGATTTTCTTTTCTTCAATTTTTGTTTCTTCCATAAGATATTCCTCCTTATACACTAGTTGCAATTTCCATTATAAAATCTTCAACTAAAGGTTTCATTTTCTGATAAAATTCTTTTCCTAAATATACATCTTCACCATATTTTCTAGCAAGTGAAGAATTTACGATATACGCAATATCTTCAATAAAGGATAAATCTGTAATCTTTTCATCTAATTTTTTATTTTTCATAAAAACTCCAATAATGAACATAGTTATCAGATTTATCCTAAACATTGATTATTTACCCGTAGAACCACAACCACCAACTCTATTTGAAATTGGATATATTAATTCATCTTCCTTTACTTCTTCAAATGTAATTTCATGACGATTTACAATCTGACCTTGAACGATTTTATCACCAAAGTTAAATGTGACATAATCATCAGATACATTGATAAGATTAAAGAACATTTCATTCTTATAATCAGGGTCAATTAAAAACGCACCGACAATAGTAAGTTTTTTACTTGCAACAGATGAACGATTTCCAAAAGCCAATCCCTTATCTGTTGGAATCTGAATTTTCAATCCACTAGGGATTACAACTCCACGATGTGGTTTAATTCTAAATCCACATTCTGCAGTACCAAATTCAGAACCAAAAACTTCACTAATTGAATCCTTATTCTTTTCCCAAATTTCATCGGCAAGTTCCATAGTAAATTTAGGCATAAAAAAATCAATTCCTACACTATAATCTGTAGAAACAAGTGGTGATTCAACATCTCTTACTTTTGCGTATCTAAACAATACGTTTTCCATTAAATTAATCCTCCAAAGTAATATGATTATATTGATTTTTAATTAATTAATCAATTAATTATTCGGTTCTTGTCCTTCTTCCTTTAATTCAAGGAATACAGGAAATCTAACCGACTGTACATTGGTTTTAGAATTCTTACTTGCTTCAAAATACTGTACAGAAATTGTTCTTCCTATAAGTTTATCACCTAGAGAAAACAGATATTCTCTCATATAATCACTGAAACCTCCACCACATTTGAATTCCAAATGTCCATAAGTTGGGTGTTCCATAGTACAATACAATCCACCAAGTTTTCCTTTATTTTTATTTTTACCCTCATAGTATCCAACAATTGTAGCGTCTACTTCTTTACCATCAGCATCAGAACGCAACATTTTTTTAACTTTGAGCCAATTCTTTGTTCTTTTCCACTGATATGGAGAATTAGCCACCTTAACAACCAATCCTTCCATATCATTATCTTCAACAATTGTATTCATCAATTCTTCAATAACATTAGGGTCTTTCCCAACATAAAGATTTTCAACATATACAAGGAATTCATTTCCTTCTATAATTTTTTCAAGTTGTGCCTTTCTTTCAATACAAGGGAATTTTGATTCTTGATTGTTCCATTCTTCAAGTGTCATATAATCAAAACAATTCAACTGCAATCCTACTTTTTCTTCTAATTTAGTTGTTACAATTTTAATCGTTCTATCATATACTTCCAATGAAGGATAATTCTGTGGATTTTTAATAGTAATTTCCGAATCAAATACAATATTATCTTGTGGTAAATCTTTAATTGCTTTTTCAATTTCAATCATTCCAAGCCAAGGTTTACCACCTCTTGAAGTAAGTCTTACACTTCCATTTTCTTTAATTGCAACACAACGGCAACCATCCGTTTTAGTATCGATGAGATAGTCTACTGTTCCATCAATTATCTTTTCATTTCCATAATATTTATCACATAATCCTACGTTAAATGTAGGAATAAGACCATTCCAAACAGAATTCAAAATTTTTACATCACAACCAATCGGCAAATCCTTACTAACAACTCTATTAAAGAATTCTTTTTCTTCATCATTCTCACAAAGATGATTTCTGTACCACTGAATTGTACGAATATCTTCATCTGTTCCCGTTTTATGATTTTCCAAATATCTGAATACATCAAAAATTTCTTTTACGTCACATGTTGCCCAATCACTGAAAACATCATCATCGAAAATTTTATTAATTTTTTTATCTGAAATTCCCGTTATAATGCTACTATCAAATTCCCATTTAAGAAATTTTTTGAAATCTTCATCAGTAATTGATGCAAGAAATTCTTTCTTTTCGTTTGTTGATGAGATTGATTTCACCTTATTACAAGTATCCATTATTTCTGTAAAATTCATATTATTCCTCCACAATATTTATTATTAAATTATCCACGGCAAGAAAATCATACCTAGAATAATTGCACTATGACAAATTACATAACACATAAATGATACTAAAGTTTCTGTATTTTTTCCTTTAGCATCAACTAAACCACCTAAAGATAAAAGTAATCCAAACATGGTAACAATAATTTTTAATATAAAAGGCATTTATTACTCCTTAATACATTACAAAATAATTATATCTTCTAGCATCCCAAATTGTTAGAAATTCACATTTGATAAGATTTATAAAATTATATTTCATAAATGTTACTTGCAATGTATCATAATCAATTAATTTAATCATAATTTAATAATCCTTTTTTACTTTATTTTTACATAAGTTGATGTTTTGCTTCTTACAAAGAATGTTGCCAATTCATTAATACATTCGCACCAATCAGATTTAAAAAATTCAACATCATTATCTTTTTTTGCACTTTTCATAATCGCACTAGCCAATAAAGACCATGCTCTAGGATAAACACATTCTTCTTCTTTTCTATTTTTATTCTTTTTAGCATCTTCCAAAATCATCTGAACATTAGCATCAATGGAAGGTTTCATATATCTAGTCATAATAACTCCTTTTACTTAAATAAAAATTCTGTATCCTTATTTATTGGAATCCAATCAAGATTGATTTTTTCACAATACGGTTTGAATACTTCAAGAAATTTCAAAAATGCTTTTCGGTCATTATATTCATCTTCGTGTCGTGTGTTACCACTTTCATAATAACATGATAGCCAATAAGCAATTTCATTACAAAAATCATTTACTGATGAATATGATTTACTTCCATCTGATTCAAGATAAGTTTTAGTATTTTCATCAAAATGAACTTCTTCATATTCAAAATAATAACCATTTGCCAATTCATTAAAATAATCTGCACAAACTTTAAGTAATTCATCATCGCTTATAGATTTAGCATGATTTATAGTTTTAATCATTTTAGGTTTTCTAGTTGTTCTTTCATAATGTGTTCTCATATAACCAAACACTCCTTTATATTTAATGTAAAGTTATTATACATTAAATTTTGAAAAAGGTTAAGGCAAAAATAATAAAACCTAGATTATTCATCTAGGTTTACTTTTTTTAATTATTCATCATCATTAGGTAAGATATGAAAGTTTACATCATTTTCTACAGAAAGAACTTCAATTGGTTTTGTATCAGTTACAAATACCAAATAAGTATCATCTTTGTATTTAATTACAATATATTCACAACTCACGATTTCCACAATTTTAAGACCTTGTGCTTTCAATACTTTCGCAATTGCTTCAGTAGTTGTAAATTTTTTACCTTCTGTAGCATCAAAAACTAAATCTGTTACTTCACCAATGTTATTTGATTCTCTAAACTTTTTCATAATATTCTCCTTAATTTATACTTGTGTTCCTATATGAACATTTGAACCTTTTACATCCCCAAACGATTTACCACTTTTATCCTTATGCAACCTAGAACGTCTAAGTCTAGCAAAGTGTAATACGAAATCCAATGCAGAATTTTCAAATATTTTCCAAATTTGAAGTTGCCAATGGTTTTCACTTTTTAAATCTTTAATTAAGAAATGAATAGGATTTTTTCTATAATCACCGTTAATTGCGATGACATAGCAAATGTATTTAATACAGTCCACAAGATTGCATTTTTCAATATCTTTAGGTTCATTATATTTTTCAATGTCGAAATCATTTCCCGCATCAATCAACATTTTACCTATAGATTTAAGATAATATTTAATCTCAATATTTAATTCTTTAATAGTATTCTTATCCATAACAAAAATAGTTATTTGCTTTTTATGAATTTCACAAGGTTTAAAATAATCTTATAAAGTTTATAAATAAAAATAAAAGGAATTACAGTAATTGATAACATCATTGATGTAGCAATAGCACCTTCTTTGAAATAAGAAATATCAAACATTTTATTCCAAAGTTTATAAGTGATAATGCCCAATGATTCCCAAAGAATAAACACAACAATAATGATACCAACTACATCATAATTCATAATTATTTATTTCTCCAATCATAATAATTTTTATATCGTTCTTTAATATCTGTAAGATTTCCCATAGATATTTTATGAATAAGTCCACAATTTGTTCTTTTTTCAGAGCATCCACATCGATATACACAATTAGGTACACAACATTTTGCTAATACTCTAAAAAAGGCTTCATCAGAATTCTGCATTACTTCCAAAATTTCCAAAACTTTTTCTCTAGTTTCTTTCATTGTAGCCATACACAATCTTTGTCTACACATAGCCATAAAACTTTCTGCATTGTGAATATGTGCAAAATATCCAAATGTTTCATTAGATGGTTTTCTCTTTTCACCACCATTCCAATCGGGTCTATGTGATTGACAATATGGTTGTGGATGATTTTTTGTAGCACGCAAAAGTTGAGCAGAAATATCACTTCTCATGTTTGTATCTACAATTCTAAATTGAACAGTTCTTAAAGTAGAATGTTCTGAAATAAACATATCATACCAAAATTTTTCTTGTTCTTCGTCTGAATAAAATTTATCTCTAATGGCACGTTTTCCAATAGTAAGACAATTCATGTCTTTTACTTGATACATTGGATTTTTTGTAATCAATTCAACTTCAATCATTTTATCTCCACTTATTAAAAGTATACACCTTAAAGGACTTGAACCTTTATGATTTTCATCGTTTGGGCTTAAACCAAATGCGTCTACCAATTCCGCCAAAGGTGCAAAAATTATATATTATATATTATAATATTTTCCAACACATTGTCTACTACAAAACCATTTTTTTTCCTCGATGATTTCTATGACGTTTCAATGTTATTAAAAATTCTTTTTTACAAAACTCACATATTTTATAATATTCTATAAATTTACTAGGATTATGTAATTTTTGATGTTCTCCCAATTTTAAAATTTGTAAATTATTAATATCATTATTCAATGGATTTTCATCTATATGATGAACTTGTTCATTTTTATTTAATTTTCTACCTAAATATTGCTCCATTATCAATTTCGGATAAGATATATTTTCTTTATGACCATCTGTATAAACCAAAACACATCTTAATCTTCCATCTTTCTTATTTAAATTTGTGTAACATTTATATTCATTGGTAGAATGTTTTACATCTAACATATTATCCTCTAAATAAATTATAAACACATTAGTATTTGTTATTGGTCGTTACTCCAATATCTTTCATCCGTAGGATTATCACCTAAACATTTAGTTGGAAACAACATCTGTGTTTATAATTAAAGTTCTCGGAGAAGGATTCGAACCCTCACATTCAGTACCAAAAACTGATGTGCTACCATTACACTATCCAAGAATAAATTACCAAATCAACAATTTATTTTAAGTGATTCATTGATTTGGATTTTGGCTACATCTTTACCACTAATTAATAAACTTATTTATCTTTGAACAAAAATGTTTTACCTTTTTCTTTAGAAAGATTTTCAAGATAATCTCTTTCTGCTTTGTCCAATTCTTCTTTAGAAAGATTGTCATCAAAAGATACAACATTTCCCGTGAAAACTTCACCATTCTTTTTTACTTTGTACAAAAATTTTTTCAAGTTTATTTCCTCTTTATTTGTAAGATGATGTTATTATAACAAATAACATCATCTTTGTTAAGTGAAAAATTAAGAATTATCTGAAATAAATTTCACAAACAATGCGATTGCACCAACAATACCACCTACAAGAGCAACTGAACCCGTAATAGTATCTGTTGTTACACCACCAATAATAAGTCCTACCATAACTACGGCAAGAACCACCCATTCAACAATCTTCACGATTTTGTTAGCAAAAAACGCTTTTACCTTTTCCCACATATTTACTCCTTATCATCTGCGATAGCGATGACATAATTTTCTCTAATAATCTTAAATCCATCCAAATCTTGTGTAGAGTTATCATCAAAATAAACAATATCTCCTACCTTGATTTCAGATTCACAATCCTTAGCAACGGCTACAACTTCACCTTTTGTACGATTTGTTTCAATAACAAATTTGTTTGTGTTTTCAGTAATCTTTTTTACCAAAATACTTTTGTTGATTGGTTTAATCATTTTTAGTTCCTCCATTAAAAATTGATATTTAACATAGTTTATTATGTGAACTACACACCACCTTAAAAGGTGGTGACTTTTTGTTTTCGCTTCAACGGACTGATTTGCAATCTGAACGACTAGCGTTCAAACTTGTATTGACCAATTCCTCTACGGAGGGTTGTTCCAACCACTCAGCTCTCTTAGTCGAGCCAAACATTAAAATATTCATTGAAGCATGAACATCTCTATCCATTGTGTAGCCACATTCACAAACATAAGTTTCAGAATCACCAATGTCATTAAGACATCCACAATTCGGACAAAACTTTGTAGTTGCTTTCCACTTGGATATTTTGAAAGACTTCCCTTCTTTCTCTAAAGAAACAAGTTTATTCTTTACTCTTCCCAAATAAGAACTCTGAATCTGCTTGCCAAATGAGAGACGATAATTCACTTTTCCATTTTTCTTGTTTCGTTTCTTTTTCTTCCAATTGGTAATCTGTTCATCTTGAAAATAAATAACATCGTTGTTTGTTTTCAGATAATGAACAAGTTTGTTTGCTTCATCCGTTTTCTTATTTGAAAGATGTTCATACTCTCTTCTGATTTGATTAAGAAGTCTGTAATATCGCTTTGAACCTTCTTGCTTTCTATGCAGTTGTTTTTGCAGAAATTTAAGTTGTTCACTTTCTAGCACATTACAGTTGAACTTCTCACCGTCAGAAGTCGTGATATTCTTTCTTATTCCAAAATCCAATCCAACCGATTTGCCGATTTTTTCAGACTTGAATTCACTTTTATTTATACAGACTGAAATTTTAACATAAAAACCACTTGCTTTTCTAATTAGTCTTCCATCCGCAATTTCATAATTTTTGTATTTATCTAATTGGTCTAACCCGTAAACACAAAGATTCTTAAATGATGGAATTGTAATACGTTTCTTATTCTTGATTTTAATAAATCCTGTTATAATCGGAATGGAGTTTATTTCAGAAACATACTTTAATTTTCCAACTCTCAGTCCTTTTTTCTTTGCTTTTACAAGATTAGAAATATTTGTCTTTACTTGTTTAACAATCGCTCTATGAAAAACAACTGCCAAATCAATTTTTTCATTTATTTTATTTCCATCCTTATCTAATCTTGTAACGGTCTTATGGTCTAAATACTCATATTTGAAAATATCGTTTCCTTCAATATTTCCATAATTGAGCATATCGTTATATACCCATTTTGCTTGCTTGAAGCAATCGTTTAATTTTTTGAATGTTTCTTTGGATATATGGTGACAATTAACTTTTAATTCAAACACTTTGATTGTTTGAGTTTTTCGTCTTTCTTTAGTCGCTTTAAGAGAATCTTTAATTTTCTGTCGTTCTTCCAACGAAATATTTGTCTTGCTCATACTCTATAAATAGTTATTTTTATTTTGACCTAAATTCAAAATAACTTCACATTGGTCAAATTATAAAACATAATTCCGAATGTGTCAACTCATTTCAGACTTCTAAATGCCACCCTAAAGGGATGGCATCTTGCGAAGTCTGTTTTATGTCAAATATCAATTTTTTTAATTTTTATTTTTTACATTTATCGTTTTCGTCATTTACCATGACAATTCCACCTTCTGTCATAAGAATAAGTCCTACTACGGAAGATGCGTTTTTAATAGCAGAAATTTCTACATTTGCAGGGTCTACAATACCTTTATCAAAGATATTTTCATAAACAAGAGTATGCTTACTAAAATCATATCCGTTATTCATATTATCATCTTCAAGAATCTTATTAAGAATAACATCACCATTAAATCCCGCATTATTAGCAATACACTTTACTAATTCTGTAAGAGCCTTAGCAACAATTTCTACACCACGCTTTTCATCTTCATCTTCTGTTTTTACATCAGAAAGTGTTTTTGAAATTCTAGCAAGTGTTACTCCACCACCACAAACAATTCCACCTTCAAGAGCAGAACGTGTTGCAGACAAAGTATCTTCTACACGATGTTTCTTTTCTTCCATTTCTGTATCAGAATTTGCACCAACTTTTACAATAGCAACTCCACCACACAATTTTGCTAATCGTTCTCTAAGTTTTTCCAAATTAAAATCTTTCTTTTCAACTTTAATCTGTGAATTAATAATATTTACACGATTTTCAATTTCTGCAGAATCACCATTTCCACCAACAATAATTGTATCATCTTTAGTACATTTAATTGATTCAGATGAACCCAAATCATTAATAGTACATTTATTGATGGAATTTCCGATTGCATCTGTAAAGTATGTTGCCCCGACCAAAATAGCCAAATCTTCCAAAAAGGCTTTTTTTACTTCACCAAAATAAGGTGCTTTTACAACTACTGATGGCAATGCACCATTAAGTTTATTCTTTACCAAAACAGTAAGAACTTCATTAGACATGTCATCACAAACGATTGCCAACGGTCTACCACTTTGAGATACAGTTTGTAGAATACCTGCAATTTCATTAATATTTGTAATATTTTTATCAGTAACAAGAATATATGGATTTTTATATTCACAAATAAGTCCATTAGTATTATTTGTAGTAAAGTATGGTGACAACATACCTCTATCAAATCGCATACCTTCCATAAATTCAATTGTTGTTTCTGATGTAGAAGATTCGCCCGTAGTAATTACACCGTTTTTACCAACTTTTTCTACGGCTTCGGCAATAATAGAACCGATAGATTCATCATTGTTTGCAGAAATTGTAGCAATATGAATTAAATCTTCATTACTTTCAATTGGTTTTGTTACTTTCTTAATTTCTTCAATAACTTTTTCACATGCTTTATCAATACCACGTTTAAGTGAAATAGGTGGTACACCACCACTAACGGCTTTCATTCCTTCTTTTGCCATTGCAAATGCGAGTACACAAGAAGTTGAAGTATTATGAGTAGTGATAAAATTATCAGTAATATAAAGTTCTTCATCACCACTAACTTTAATACACATCATTTCCTCTTCTTTGTGCATATCTTCAATAGCAGTAATTCGTCTACCATATTTATATCCTTTCAATTGAGAAATTCTATAAACGGGTGTATTAGAAAAAGCACCTTTTTCAATACTTCTTTCTTTTAATTGTGTATAAACATCAATTCCCAAACTCTTAAACAAGAAAACAATATCATCACACAACTGTTTACTTACGGTGCTATATTCAAATAGATTTTTATAATTAAGATAACCGTCTGTAACCATAAGACCATTCAACAATTTTTCACGATTTTCAAAAGAATTAATCAAATAATCTGTAGGAATGTGTTTTGTAAATGAATTACATCCAAACAAACCAATATCTTTCAACAAATCGAGCATTGTTTTACCATCTTTTGTTTTACCTTCAAACTTAAATCTACATGCGTTTCGCTTAGGATAATCATTTCTCTTTAGGAAAATTCCTTCAGGCAAAACCAAATTTGGAATAATTTTCTGTTCTTTTTTGTATCCGATAGTAATTTCACAATAATCTTGTTTTTCTGTAAAACAACCATCTCCAATCAAAACACCAACTAAGAATGGGTCAAGTACAACATTTTTTGTATTAAAAAATGATTTATTGTTTGGAACAAAAAATTTACTAGATTTATATTCTTTATTATTTCTATAAATTCCTTTTTCAATCATTTCAGAAACAGTTAATGTTTGCAATTTTTTAGATGAAGAATTTGTATTTGTTACTGTCCACAAATGGTCTGCACAACATTCAACATAATCCCCGTGGTCAAAATGAACCCTATAAAGTTCTTTCTTTCCTTTAGGGAAAATACCAATTACTTTCTGTGTAGTTCCATCAATTCTACAAATTTCATCACCAATTTTCAATGAATCAATTCTTACAAATCCATTTGGTGTAAGAACTTTTGCATAAAGAGGTTGCGGGCCGTCACCATCAGTTTCATTAGTTTTAGAAGAAACTTCTTTCAAAAGATTTGCACCCATATTTTCATAAGGGTCTTTGAGTTTACCTACGGCTTTTGCACAAAAAACACCATCTTTTGACAAAATAGGTGAACCCAACTGTTGTTCAACGGCAATCAATCTTCCTTTCGGGCCGAGTGTAGCACTTACTACTTTAGAAACCTTTTCCATACCATTGAGCATTTTACTTCTGACGTTATCAGAAAATTCGATTTCATTTATCATAAAAATAAAATCCTCCAAAAAATTTTTAATTATACATCAACGATGTATTGCACTTTGATTCTTGCAAGATTCGAACTTGCGACCTATTGCTTAGAAGGCAATTGTTCTAATCCAACTGAACTAAAGAATCGTATATATTAAATATACACAAAAATTAAAAAACAATCAAATTATTTTTTTTATAAATTTGAAATAATTACGTTAGTATTGATACCTACTGCTAAATCTGCATTGAATCCCGCAATGTCTATTATCCATACGTTTCTTTGATAATTTGGTGTTACTTTAAGATATACAATTGTTAAATTTGGTTTGAAATCTTTTGTTAAACCATCTCTAATTGTAACTTCCATATCTTTTGCAACATCATCATCCATCATTTTACCTAAAAATGGTGATAATATTCCACCACTTAAATTTCTTATTTTTTCTCCTTTATCTGCACTCAACCATATTTTAACGGCTTGTGCTAATGCTTCAGAATCTTCATACATTTTTAATTCACCGTTATTTGTGAGTTTTTTACAGATTGGAAAATCTTTATATACTACATTTGATGTTCCATTTATTTCCATAGTTATTTACCTTCCACATTTTCATGAATTTCTTTTTCTTCAAAATCTGTTTTTCCTAAAAACATTTTTTCTAAAAATTTAGGAATACCATGTACTATACAATCATATGCCAATTGAGTTAAAGATAAAGCAAGCATGAATAAATTACAAATATCACCTATACATTCGTTCATATAAGTAGAATTATTTATAGAACATACTATACAAATTAATAATTCCATCATACATTTTTCACGCAAAGATAAATCTCTTTTTGGAAAAATAAAATTATCTAAAAATTTTACTAATCCAATTGTTTCAATTGCAATTATCAAACAGTCTGCTAATAATGTTCCATAATAATCTAAAATGAAATTCATAATTTCTCCATTAAGAAAATAGTTAGAAGAAATAAAAAAAAAACTCTATGCTTTCACATAGAGTTTTTCAAAAAAATACTTATTTAATTAAGCAAGTACAACATCTTCACCGTCTGCACTTCTTTGAGCAATGATATGTACAACATCTGTTGCAGAAAGACCATCGATAGTAACTGTTGATTTTGCTACTTCAACGGTTGTGAGTGTTACAGGTGCGTTACTAGCATTAAAAGCATTTACAACTACTGCTAAATCATATGATGGTTCATTTTCGCTTGCACCAACGAATTTTACTGTTAATTTTCCATCGCTATCCAAATCATCAGCGGTAACTGTAAGTTTTGTACCAAAAGAAACACCGTTAGTTAATTTTACCAATTTCATAATCTATTCTCCTTATTTATATTTTATTAAATGTTACCACTAAGCATTTTTTCCATTTTTGCATCTTCATCATCGAATTCTTTATTTTCAACGATTGTTGAAGATTTCATAATAGAATCACGTTTTGGTAAACGATTTTTTGCTTCTTCAAATCTACTAAATCTTGATGTTCTATTTACAGATTCGAGTTTTTCTTTTCTCAAAGATTTAAGACTTTCAGAAAGACGAACATTTTTATTTGTCAATTCTTCAATCTGTTCATTCAAATCTTTTACAATTTCTGCATCTACTTTACCATTAGACATAGCAGACAATTTATCCATTTTTTCTTTCAAAAGTCTGTTTTCTTTTTTAAGAGAAAGGATAGTATTTTCTTGTTTACGAGCCTTTAACTTCAAAGAACATACTTCTTTAGAAAGGTTATGATTTCTTTCCAATTCAATCTTAGATGCCTTGAATTGTTTTTCTTCATACATCTTAGAAAGAATTTCATATTTTTCCTTAATGGAATTCTTTTCTTCTTCAAGTTTTGCAGAATCCTTTGCAATGATTAAATTTTCTTTTTCAAGATTTTTAACATTTTCTTCAAGTTCATCTGTTTTAAGACCTTTTTCAGTTAAAGTTTTTAATTCTTCATCAACTTTCGCAATCTTATCAGATGTTTCATTGAGTAATGTTTTGTCTGTAAGTTTTTCTGCGTAGTCATGAGCCGACACTAACAAATCTTTCTTTTCATAAAGATTTTCAACCTTATCCGCATCTTTAATAATAGATTTAATATTCATTTTCAAAGATGCTTCTAATAATTCGTTATCAGGCATTTTTTTCTCCTTAATATTTAAATCTGTAGCGTTATTTCCACGCTTATTTACTACAGATTCTTTTATTTCTTCATTATCATAAATAGTTGAATTACAACCTTCATCACACATAAATTCATTATTTCCTTCATCGGTATGAACTTCTGTTTTGTTAGAATATTGTAAAAGACGATTTGAACAATTTACTACCCAATCTCCGAGCCTTTCGATAGTTGCCGATTCTGCAATAACATATCCATTATCATCCAAATCACCTAATATAGAACTTGACATTTCAATATATCCACCATTATCAATAATTTCACAAATATTTCTTCCATATTCACCAATAGGAATGAATTCATAACTCAACCAACCATCATCATCAAGTCTAACGTTTTTTTCTACACCACAATATCTAGTAACAGATTCGTTTCCATCTTCAGGATGGTCTGCCAAAGATAATGTTACTAAATTAGTCATATTCTTTGCTTTTTCAACAAGATGGCAATAGTTTCTACCATTAGCATTAAATCCTTTTTCTGTAGGGTCTGAATCCCAAATCTTAAATCTATAAGATTTACCAACATTATATTCTTTTCCTTCTACAATAACTTTAGATTCTTTAATTGGGAGTTTTTCTACTTTATCACCACCAATAGAAATTGTTTCTCTAATACGATATAAATTCCCAACTTTTTCACAACCTTCAAGAAATTTTTTCATAATTAAAACTCCTAATTTACATAGTTACAAATCTTCTCTATAAGATTCCAAATCTGAACTACCACCAATGTTATAATTTTTAGGTTTAAATTCGCTTGTTGCTTGAAAATCCAATCCGATTCTTAATCCGTTCATTTTATCGCTATAGTCTTGAAACATAAAAGTTTCACACTTTACACAAGCAATTTTATTTGGTAAATCATTTCCCATAGGAATATCTAAAATTTGAGTATTTCCACAATTTTTACAGACATATTTATATTTCATTGTTTTCTCCTTTATTTTTGTTTGAATATTCAATAACATTAAATAATTTTTCCAAACTTTGTCTTTGTTGTGGTGTCAAATCTATAGTTGATTTTTCTTCTTTTGTTGGTGGTAACATTAATGAATTTGGTGATGAATTTGATGGTCTGAATAAAGACAACAAAACATCAGTATTCTTTGATTTTTCATCAGATAATGTTTTATATGTATCCAATAATTCACTTGTATCCATTTCATGTAACAATACTTTTTGAGAAATTTCTGCTTCAACGATTTCCCTTAATCTATCTTGATTTTTAATAGTGTTCATTTCATGAGTAACAAAAGTCATTACATCTTGTCGCATATCTTCATCAGTTGTAGTTTTCTTTTCTTCTTTTGCTTTGTACAATGCTTCTAAGACTTTTTTCTGTTCACGAATAACATCTTCAATATTAGTCATAAAATTCCTCCTATTTTAAAATAGTTGAAGATTATAAACTATTTAATATTATGATAAATATAGATAATATTTCCATAGCATCTATAAGTTTTATATTTGCAGACGGATATAAAGAAAATTATTACAAATATGCTATAAATTCTCTTGAAAATACTAGGATTATTCCTAAAGAAACATTAATAAAACTTTTAATTGATAAATGTAAATGTATGGATGTTGAAAAATTACAATATTATACAGACAAATATATGCCTTTTGTTTTTGATAATAATACAAAAAAGATTTCTAGTTTTGAAATAACAAATGAAATTCCATCTGATAAAGAGTTAAAACAAAAACATTGTGATGAAATAAAAAAACAATTGATTCATCATGAATCAATTTCTGAAAAATTTGAAAATATATTTAATAAAAGACATATTAATACTAATTTTAATAATTTATGGAATCATATAAGAAATTAGGAAAATGTTTCGTGAATTATTTTCCTAATTTCAAATATTTTCCTAATTTATTCTACTTTTCTTTTCAAACAATATTCTTTTCCTTCCCAAAGATTTTTTGAATATTCATCCACATTTATTTTTTCATTGGAAATTCCACAAGCCGTAGCATGACCTTTACAATGCTCAAAATTTAACAAATCAAAATCATCTCTACTTCTAACCGATATTTTCCAATCATCATTGTTATATGTGTTTATTGCAATTACATATTTTAAACCTTTATATTTTTCCAAAAGTTTAGAACATATTGCAGATACTTTTTTCTTTAGTTTTACTACAACAAAATAATTACCATCTTCATCTTTTCTAGTTTTCATGGTTTCTTTTCCACCATTAATTATAGATGAAAAAATATCATTTTCTTCTTGAATGTCTTTAGTAATCTTATCCATTTCCCATGATGAAAATTTATAAAAATCCATATTCTCGCATTTCCATACTTGATTTTTAATAAAAGGTTCAAATCTTTCTTCACCTTCTTTATAAAAAGCAAGTGTTTTGAAGAAAACTCTATTTAAATTTTCTGCATCTTTCCATAAAGGAGAATCTTTTTTAAAAAGGTCATAAGTATTTACAAGTTCAACATACTGTTCCAAAACATCATTTTTAGGATATTTTTCTTTTAAGAAATCATAATAAATTTTTGTTCCACTTCTTTCATTGTCATAAAAATATTCCACTTTGGAATATTCTTTCATCCAATTATCAATACTTTCTTTCATTGATTCATGGTGGTCATATATATGACATTTTGCACCACTTTTTACAATCAATTTTTGTGCATCTTCATTCGGTGTAAAATCCACATAAACTACTTCTGAATTTTCATCAAGTTCATCAAGATATATCAATTCTTTTTCATCACCATAATTTGTAAAATTCACTTTATCAAATTGTATCTCAAAAACTCTATCGATTACAGATGAGCAACCATCCAAATCAATATGTGAAATTTTTAATCTCATTTTTATCTCCTAATCATCTAATTTTACTTTTTTAATTTTAGCATGACGAATTAATCCTTCTTTAGTTAAATCTTCGTTCGCTTTCTTTTCTACAGATAAAGACATTAATTCAGTTCTCATATTTTGAGAAAGTTCTGTGATTTGTTTAGAATTGGCTTTCCATGATTCTAAAATACGATAGTAAAAAGATTTTCGCTTTTCACTCATAATAAGTTTTTTCTGCCATTCTTCATATTCTTCTTTATTAGAAACAATTACACGATTCTCAATTTTAGTATCTGATATTGTCTTTGATGGACTTGTATCCTTACTCAAATAAATTTGTGCATCATCGTATTTATCTGACCACCACAATTTATATTGTAACTTCAAATTATCATCTTCCAAAGATACAGATTCATAAAGTGTCAAAATATATCTTGTGATGGAAAAGAAATTACCCAAACATTCATTTAATGCTTCAGGAGAAATTTCACCATTTTTAATCAAATTACCAATGTTATTTATAAAATTTACTTTTTCTGCATCAGATTCTAGGAAATCAAAACTAACCACTATAAACTCCTTTTATTTCAAATCTTTTTCATATTCAGAAATCTTCTTAGAAAAATATTTTACTTCAATCTTTTTCTCATGAATTACATTAGTATAAATCTTTCTTTTATCTTTCAAAAGAAGATATTTCAAAGTTTCATCTCTAGTAAGATTACCATTTTTAGATTTGAGTTCAAGAATATTCTTTTCAATAATTTTCAAATCTTTTCTATATTCATTCAAATTTTTATTTACAATAGAAACATTCTTTCCCAAAAATTTAATTTTTTCTTTAATCTGTTCATTAGTCATATATCTAATTCTCCTTAATGATTTTCTTTACTTTTTTAATAGGTGCGTTTGTTGTCTGTATATTTTCAACAATTTTCTTTTCACCTTTATAATATTTACACAATTCACCAAAATAAATTGATGTTCTGAAATATCCGTTATTCAACATATTCACTCTTGAATATAAATCAGAAAGTTCATTCAATGTACCCAAAGTTTTAAATGTTTTATATGACTTTTCTTTATATTCTTCTTTAAATGGTACTTCTGAAATATCACGCATCAAGTTATCAGAAATAATTTTCCATGTATAATTGAAGAATGATTCTACATCATCAAAATTCTGAATAAATGATAAAAATGATTTATCTTTTCTTGCAAGCATAATCATCTGTTCATATTCTTTCTTTTCATCTTCATAATTCAAAAGATTTATAATAGATTCTCTATCATAACATTCTGAATTTACAGCGGTATAGAAATCATTAATTGCTTGTCTAAGATTATTTTTTGAGCCTTCTGCAATTGTAGTAATTCCTTCTTCAAAGAAAATATCAGTTAATTTTTCACCATTAGGGTCAAAATCATTTGCCAATTTAAACAAAAAATCCATCAATATATTTGTCTGAATAGGTTTAATTGTGAACATGGAAATTCTTGACCTAAAAGCATTTTTTTCTGCATCCTTACCTACATTATCTTTATAAGTATTCTGAAATTTAGAAATGTCTGTAGATGTAAAAATCCAATAAACACCTTTTGTATTACATTCAATTTTTTCCAAAAGTTTTTTCATTGTAGTAGGATTAATCAACTGACATTCATTAATAATAATAATTACATTATCATCAAATTGTGCATTATAAGATGTAATTTCAGATACTTCTTTGAGAACTTCAGGAGAAAACAATCCACCATTATAAACATGAACATCTCTTGTAAATCTTTCATTCAAAATATCTTTACTTGAACTTGATTCCAAATTTGGATTACAATTTTCATCCAATTCATCCATATTCTGAATACACATAGAAAGAAGATTTGCGATTGTATTTTTACCACAACCACTTGAACCCGCTAGAACAATACAATTAGGTACATTCTTCTGTTTAAGAAAATTTTTAAGACCTTTCACGATAATATCTTGACCGATAATATCTTCCCATTTAGTAGGTCTAATTGATGTTGCCAACATGTAAAATTATCCTCCAATAATAGATATGAATATATCATACATTAAAACAATGATTAATTCAAGAAAAAAATTACATATTAAATATATCATTAGGTTTATAATCTTTTACTTGATGATTCGGTAAGAAAACTCTTTCTATTACAGATTGATTTTCTTTTGCAGATATAATACTTCTATGTTTAAATTCTGCTATACATGTAAATCTATCTTTTGGCATATTATATTCTGAAATAAAGCATAATTCAGTTTGTTTTTCACACCAATTATAAAATTTATCATAATCAAAATCTTTGGAAATCTCATATTTGTTTGTGGATTTATAAGGAATATCACAATATATAACAGAATTAGGTTTAATTTTTATTTCATCATAACTTGCCGAAAAAATTTCGAGCCTTTTCACCGATTCGAGCCTTTGAACAGATTCTAATTGAATTAATGATTGTAAAGATTCATTGCTTCTTATTCTATTATCATCTTCATTCAAGATATTATCGATAACTCTTTTTACTTTCAATCTTCGATTATTAATATCTTTAATATCGTGTACAAAAGAAAAATCTACGTTTAGAAATAATTGTTTCATTAAACTTTCATCTTGAAAAATCACTAAATAATGTAATGCTTTTTTATAAGATTCTATGTCTTTACCATATGCGTATGACTTTAAATCGTTTCCAAAACTGAAGCAGAACGCAACATAAGGGTCTATATTTTTTAATTTATCAAAATCTTCATGACTAATCCATCTATTTTCATTCTTAAATTTTCCATGAATAGCCATGTTAAATGCTTTTACTACTAAAGAATTAAAATCATTGGCAAAATAATTTTTATAATTATCTTGTAACAATTGATAATGGATTATACTGCCTCCGCCCATAAATAAATCATAAAAGTTTTCACGAATAGGAAACAAAGAACAAATTTTATCGGCAATTTTATCTTTACTTCCCTTATATGGCAATCCGTATGTTTTCATAAATACTCCACTTATTATACATATTATATTATTTTTAATTAGATTTCAATAAAAAATCCCATGTAAATTAACACATGGGATTTGACATTTTTAAATATTTATTTTATTAGATTTGGTCTACACGATATACAGATGGTTTTTCAACATCATAAATTGACAACTTACAAATTCTATCAGTATTATCTACCATTTTCATGAAATAATTATCTCTTGATAACATTGATGAAATTTTATCTGCTTTATTAGTTCCATACAAATCCCATACACCAATTTTAATAACAAGTTCATCATTATCATTATATGTTACTTCTACAATAGAATCATATAAAGAAGATACTTTATTATAAACATAATCTTCAATATCTTTTTCAATTGTAGATTCTTTCAATGATTTTTTAGATTCATTGATTTTATTGAAATATTTCTGATATTTCTTAGGGATTTTATTCAAATCAAGATTTGGTGAAGTTCCCATAAAAATAATTTTAATAGTTTTATAAGTCATAGCATTACAAGGAACATTAAAATATTCACATGCCATTTCTTCTGCTACAGCGGTACAACTAGCATTTTTAATTCTTACAAAATCACCATTTTCAAGATTTAATGCAATGTTATAATAGTCATTTCCATCATTTGCTTTATAATTACCTTCAATTGTTGGAATATTTTTAGATTCTGTCAAATCTGAATTTTTATAATTTGCATTAGAAACAAAATATTCCAAATCTTCTACAGAATCAAATTCTGTTGAATATCCTTTTCTACCATCTGTAAAATATTCACCAAAGATAAATGCATCATTATCTGCATCCACTGTAAATTCTACATAAGGTGTTTGTGGTCGCATACCTTTAGGAATAGCATACATATATGTTACTGTAGAATAATCTTTATGTTGTTCAAAATCTTCACCACGCTTATTGTAACCATATTCTTCAAGGAAATCTATGATTTCTTGACCATAAATGAACTTTTTAATCATGAATTACTCCTCCTCATCTTCATCAGATTCAAAATATCCATTATCTACACACCAATCATAAAATTCTCCTTCATCAATATAATCTTTAAAATAATCGAGAATGTCATAATCTTTAATTGAAATGAGATTTCCATAACCATTATAAGCAAAATATTCGTCATTAGGATTGAATGAATCATTTTTAAATCCATATCTTCCACCAAAAAACGCTCTAGTAATTGCTTCAAGTGGGTCATCCCTATAATCTGTAAGGTCATTAAATTCGCCCATATCATATGGTTCTACATCAGGATTATGTTCACCTAAATACTCAAAACCATATTGTGATAACATATCATCAAAATCCCAATCTTTTGGTGCATCAAATTTTTCTGTAATTTTCTTATCCATAATTTTATTCTCCTATTAATTTGTTACAATTTTTGGAACAACATAAATTTCCATAACGATAGAATCATCTCCATCATAAATTGTATAAATGTGAAGTGTTCCATTCGATAATTGTAATTTCATACTGAAATCATCTGAACTATTCATATCATCTCTAAGATAACTGATTTCATCTTGAAACATTTTCCAATTCAAATTTACATCTTTTTCTGATTTAGTCCATAACAATAAATCTTCATCGGCAAGTTGTTTATATTTATCTTTATCATAAACTTCTACAAATACATCATATCTTACATCACAAGCGTAAATATCATCATATTTAACTTGACCATTATCTCTTGATTCTTTCATTTCTTTAGCACCACGAGTACCTTTATACAATCCACTATATCCCATCATAATTTATTCTCCTATGATTAAATTCACCATTAATACAAGTTAAATGTAACTCTTAATCCATTTACTAATAACAAACTAAGTACATCTGACGTAAAACGAACATCTGAAATATCTGCATATCCGATTATAGAATCATATCTACTACCACGTTCACAATTAAACAAAAGACCTTCATATGTAAATACCATACTAAAGCAAGGTATTGAGAGAATAGCCGAATGATTTAATCTTTTTCCATCTATAAACCATTTAACATCAACTGTTCCATTTGCATAAACTGTATCATCATCAGGTAAATCATCATGAGCATAATTTACAGAAAAATGTTTATCATCTTTTAATAATTGATAAAAATAATCAAAATTATATTCTTTAGATTCTTTCATAGATTTCTTGCTTTCTTTCAAGCCTTTATATTTAATTCCACATTTATTCAAAACTTCAACTCCCCATTGATAAATAGAACCTATAGAATTAAACACTTCAAGTCTTTCTACCGCATTTTTAAGGTCTTTTAACGCATTTCCTTTAAGTTCTCCTAGTTCTTCAAACAATCCACAAAAAATACTCAACTGTATCTAGAAGTTCTGAAACAATAATTTCATTTTCTTCTGAACGTTCTTTAATATTCATAATTTTATTCTCCTATTTATTCTTTTGGTTTTTCAATCTTTGGAAGTTTCTTAATTTCTTTGAATCCATTTTCTTCAAGAACATTAATTATACTTTCTTCATAGAAATAGCATACAACTTGTTCAAACTGAACTTCATCAACGAAATATTCAGGAGGAATCCAACCTTGTGTTCCTCCATAAGAATTAACTTCTATCCAATCTTTTCCACAAACTAAATCAAGTTTTATAATCATGTATGATTTTTCATCGCCATAATCAACAATATCTTGTTTATCTATACGAACTTTATAAATTAAATCTTCATCATTTATAACGTACATAAATATTCACTCCTCAATTAAATATAGTTAAACTGATTGCTTCTATTTAAGAATAATCGTATTCTTAGAATTTCTTCGTTCATAATGTTCTAAACCATCATCAAAAATATCTTTAATCATATCCACCCATTCATCAACTGTATAATCAGAAAATAATCTAGTTTCGATTGAATTATCTGTATAATGAAGAATTGTATCTGTCAAATCATCTTCTGACCAAACATCTACGAATCCATTGTCAAAATTAAGAACAACATCTTTAATTCCTAATTTATCAAGTTTTGCTCTCAATTGTTTATTTCTAATATCTCTCATATGTATTTCCTTAAAAGTAAGGCTAGATTTTTTTAAGTCTAGCCTTATTTATTATAAATTAAAGGTTTTCAAATGTTTCACAAATATCTTCAATTTCTTTGTAAACTTTTGTATTATCTTTTACATAATCGATAATGAGATTATCAAGTTCATTTACCAAATCATAAAGTTCATCTTTAGTAGTATCAAAATCATCTTCGTTATCTACATCAAGAAGTTCATCTACTTTGTCATTAACTTCACCAATTTTTGTAGTGATTTCATCGATTTGTTCTGACAAATCAGATTCAGACATTGAACCATCCATTAAATCATCATAAGCAATTAAATCACCATCAGTAATCATTCTAGGCTTTCGCCAATCTGCAAGGTTATCATTTGCTTTTTCAACTTCTGAAATATTAATTTTTTCATCAAGTTCAAAAATTCCCAATGCTTCTTTGATTGCATCTTCTTCAAACCAAAGATAATCATTTACTTCTGTTAAAGTTGGAATATCACCATAAAATACATCTTCCAAATGTGACATAAGTTCATCTTCATATCCCTTATCTTCAATCATTTCAAGTGTATTTTTAGCACCACTCCAACATTTATTCATTAAATCTCTAAAATCAAATTCATCTTTAATTTCCATGATATTATCTCCATAAATATAATAGTTATAATGAAAAAGACTATAAATTAAATTATAGCCTTTTTTTTTTCATTCATTTACTTATTTCAAGTATTCATCAGACAAATAAACAAATCCATCTTTAGATGTATTTGATGAACCACAATTTGAACATCTGTCATAAGCATCATCATCACATGAGTTTACAGTATCACAAAATTCAAATTCTTTATTCATATCAGCATCATAAGAATACACAAAAGGAATAACCACAAGTTTATTTCCTTCATCTGTTTCTTTCATAGCAATCTGTTCGAGATTATCTAAATAAATTTCACCGTCAACTTGTGATACACAAATAATATCTTTATCAAAATCAATATTATGCATTTTAGCAAATCTAATCAATTCATTTAATGACATATCATTACTCCTTTATTTCAAATATTCTTCTGATAAATAAACACGATAAGTCTTGAGCAAATCATGTTTTCCATATTTTGAATCGTTATAACAATCTGCAGATTCAAGAACCATTCTACCATAATGATTGAATATCTTCTCAACATCTACAATAGAATATTCCCTATAACTCCAATGTACAACATCACGATATTCTGTAGCCTTGCCATTTTCATCATGCATCCAATAACCTTTGCCACGAGAAGTCCAATTTGCATTAGAAGGAATTTCTGATTCAACTTCTACAACACCATCAGAACCTTTTACAAATCCATGATTAGTAATCAAAAAACAACCTTTTTCAAACTGTTTCTTTTCACCAAATGTAAGACAAACATTATTTGCCTTTGCAAGTTTAGTAAGTTCCTTTTTAAGTGTTTTGTAGTTCATAATCATACCCCTTTAAATTAAAAAATCTCTTGTATACATATAATATACAAGAGATTTATAATTAGGTCAAGGGAAATTGTTTAATTTTATTCAATTATTCGTTTGATTTTTTTCTTGCATCAATTATTGGAATTTTACAATTTTTCTTAAAATATTCCATATAAAATTCTATTTTTTCCTTAGAAATTATTTTTACATTATGTTCTATCATACATTTATATTTAGCATTTATTTTCGATTTAGAATCACTTTTATAAAATTCAATAAGTTCACCTTTCTCATTTAAACATTTTGGATTTTTAATTTCAATATATTCATCAGAATCAATTAAATAAAAATCACACTTATATACTCTATGTTTACCATTATCTTCATAATAATCCATAGGAATTTGCATTTGAAAATTTATATTATTGTTTTTTAAATAAAAGTAATAATAAATTTCCCACTTTGAATCAAAATTAATATTATCAAATAACCATTTAGATTTTCGTTTTGCGTTAGATGATTGAGAATAATAATCGCATCCAAATTTCTTATTATTTGTAATTTTCATCATATGTAATTGTCTTTCTTTAGAATTCATAGAATTTAAATAATTTATTAATTTTTCAACATCTTTATTCTTGATATAATGTGAAATATTACCACTTAAATGATTTGGAAAATCATAAACTTTAATTCCTAAATAATCACAATAATTATACGGTATGTTTGATATATTATAATTTTCTTTTAATGAAGATAATAAAGTATATCCGTTATAAAAATATTTTTGTTTTTTACTTTTCCATATGTCCTTATGAATATCATGATTATTTACATAATTTTTTAATTTATCAAATTCATATTCATCTAAATATTTTCCTTTGTTATTTATTTGATAATTCAAATTTAAAAAATCAATCCAATGATTTATGGTAGAATCATCAACATTAAAATATTTTGCTAAAGTATGAACATAATATAAGTTTTGAAATTCTTTTCTTATATTAGAATTTAGACCGTTCACAATTAAATCTTTTTCATTATCTGTATAATAATTCTGTTTTCCTTTTCCTTTTTCATAATGTAGATTTAATATTTTTATCATTCTTTCAATTTTACATCTATCACAATTTAATTCTTTTGCAATCATGGGAATACTCCAACCTTTTTTACTCCACGATAATGAAAAGAAAAAATTTGAATTGTATTCTTCTTTTATAAATTTTTCAATTTTATTGATATTTTCTTGATTATAATAAGGTACTTGTTTATAATTTTTTGTCATTCTAATTTCAAAAGGCAAATTAAGATAATTTAATATTTTATCTAAAGTATCGGCACATATTTTAAATTTTTTACGCAATTCTGTTTTATTTAGATAATTTTTCATAACTTAATCCTTGTGAAATAATTTTAATATGTCTATGATTTAGGTTTTTCGCCTAAATCATAGACATTAATAAATTATTCTTCTATAACAATTTCTTTATTCTGTTCTTCTTCCAAATCAATTCCTTCATATTCTGATTTTGTATCAGTATGAGCAAATACTTTTTGTTTTGCGTTTTCAAATGCTTCTTCAAAAAGACCTTTTTCTTTAAGTGTAGGGATGATATTTTTCTGACCACGAATTTCAATTACTTCACCGTTATTAGCAGTATATGACCATTTTTGTGCATTAATACGTTCAATAATACCACTATCAATAATGAACATCTGATTATCCATTTCAACATCAAATCCTTTACCAAATACCATAGGCACTTCAACTTTAGCAAAAGGTGTATAAACTTTATTCTTTACACATTTAACTTTTGTAGTATTTCCAATTGTTTCATCTCCTTCAGTAATTGGTTTTCCTTTCTTAAATTCCAATCTTTGTGAACAATAAAATCCTACGGCTTTACCACAACCAATAACTTGTGGAATAATACCGTTCACCGCCATCGCACCGACTTTTTCCCTAGTCTGTTCTATACAAATCAATGCAGTTTTAGATTCAGATTTATTCAACATTCCTACAACCATTCGTGTAAATACAGAAAGAAGTTTTGCAACTGTACCAATACTTGCCGTAGAAGATACATCTTTTTCCAATTCTGTAGTAGGTACTAATGCATTTGTACTATCAATTACAATGATATTATAAAATCCTTCTTCAATTGTTGCTCTTAAAGCATCAAGATTTTTTTCTGCTTTATCAGATTCAATTACTTGAAATCTTTCCATATCGATTCCCAATTTTTCACAATAATCAATATCCAATGCGTTTTCTTGGTCTACATAAAGTGCCATAAAATCGGGGTCAATTTTCTGATTGTATGCAATTGTCTGCAACAAATGAGTTGTTTTTCCACTAGAGAATTCGCCATAAACTGAACCAATACGTTTTTTTGCCCATCCTCCACCTAAAATAGTATCAATACTTGGAATTCCCGTTGAATAGAATTCTACTTTTGGAACATCGCTTCCTTTTACAATCATTTTAGAATTGTACTTCTTTTCAAAAGACTTGTTTAAAAGTGCCAACTTCTTTTTCTTTTCTTCGATAGTCATTTAATCCTCCATAAAAAATAAACTTTCTGTACAAATATAGTACAGAAAGTTTTCAATGTCAATTTTTTATTATTTAAAAAATTTAATCAATGAATTCATTTCTAATAACATCACAATCATCGATTTCAGAAATCAATTTCTTTACATCTTCTAATGTAGGTACGTTCTGTGGATTTTCCAAATATTTTGTAATGTAAAAATCAGTTATTTTTTCAATCTTATCAAAATCATTTTCTTCAATAATATTGTTTTCAATTGCCAAATCAATGAGAGGTTGAGCCTTTAATTCCAATTCTTCCCTAGATTCTTCTGAACCAATTTCAACTTCTTCAACTAACGATAATTTAGAACCTTTTTTAAGATAAATTCCTTCAATAATATAATCTTTTGAAATATTAAAAGTATCTTTCATATAATCACCTTCTTTTTTATATAGTTATATAAACTACATATTCTTTATTATAATTAAAATGTGAAATGTTATCAATTTCTTCTACAATATAATCTTTATATTTTTCTGTATTATCTACAACAAATAAATAAGATTTGCACTTGAAATGATTTAAACAAACATCTATCCATTCATCACAAAATAATATTTTCTGATTTTTATTATTCCAATTTTCTTTATCAGAATAAGGGGAACATGTAAACAAACAATCATATTCTCCATAAGAATCAAAAACATCTTTTATTTTCAATGTAGCATCCAAATTAAATTTATTTTTAATTAATTCGCTTTCTTTTATAGTAGTTTCATTAATATCTTGACCAATGTATTTTTTACCTAAAGAACATACACCTAACATTCTTCCACTAAATCCACTGAAAGGGTCAAAAATAATATCATACTCATTCAGATATTTTTCTGTTAAATATCTTGCTAAACTAGGATTAAATATTGAAATCTTTGGTGCAATTTTGCAAACATTAAATCCATCTGCAATGTTTTGTGAACTTAAAATCGATTTATAAATAAATCTGTTTCTTACGCATTTTTCCAATAATTTTTTATCATTCCATGCGTTTAATGGAGATGGTTTATTTTTAATACTACATGAATAAATTGATTTATGAAAATTATTTATAATAGAATATCCCAATTTTTGACCAACTTTATATTCATATTCACATAAATGTTTCCAATCATTCATCATTCTTTTATCAGAATATTCATGATATGGGAATTCTTCAGGAAGTGAATTTAATATATTATTAATCCATTTTTCATAATCAATATTTAATGTTTCAAATAAAAGAGAAAAACTTTCATCAATCTTTTTAGAATCAATTGCTATAAACTTTATATTTTCATCTATCAATGAAAATCTACCATAATCTTCTTGGTCTTTAACATGAACACCGTTAAAATCAGAAATTAAACCATGATTATATTCGCCATCAATTTCAACCAAAGTATTTAAATTATTATCTACAAAAATAGCAAAATCCCAATGTTTATTGTTATAAAAATACTCATGCTTAAAATTTATATTTCTATTAGTAAGCATTTCTGCAAATTTCTTTTCCGCTTTAGATAAATAACCGTCATTCTTTGATTTTAAATGAGAAAACATTTTGTTGTGTATTTCATCAGATTGAGATGGATGTTCTACACCATAACGGTTTAAATTTGTTTTCTTTATTTTTTCTTTTATTTCTTCTGCTTGATATGGATTTTCACAACCATATTTTTTTAAATTTGTTTCTTTAATTTTATTTCTAATTTCTTTATTCTGTAATGTCCATAAAGTTCCATATTTTTCTAAATTGGTTTTATTTACTTTATCTTTATATTCTTGTGTTTTTGTATAACTACTTACTCCATATTTTTTAATAGATGTATTTTTAATTTTTTCAACGTTAATATAATGTTCTTCACCATATCTTTCTAATGATGTTTTTTTACATTTTTCTTTAAATTCATCTGTTTGAGAATAATGTTCTACACCATAATTTTTAATCATTGCGTTTTTATATTTTTCTTTAAAATCATCAGTTTTACTATAAACTACATTTCCGTATTTTTCAAAATTAGTTAGTTTTCCTTTATTTCTAACTTCTTCACTCTGCAAAGAATATTCACATCCGAAACGCTTTAAATTTGTTTTTTTACATTTATCTTTATATTCTTTAGTTTTAGAATAATGTTCTACTCCATATTTCTTCATACAAGTGTTTTTAATTTCATTTTTAAATTTTTCAGTTTTAGTAAAAGAATCCACACCATATCGTTTAAGATTTGTTTGTTTGGTGAAAAAAACTTTTGTGTTTGGATTTTCCTTCACAAATTCTTGTATTTGACAAAAATCTGATTCTGTATATAAATTTTTATTCCATTTATTTGGATATGATTTTATTCCTAAATAATCTATAATCAATTGAATCGTTGTGTTCTTTTTATGTAAAATTTTACTAATACTTTCTTTTGTGTAAAATTTAAAATCATTGAGATAATAACCATGTCCTTTTTTTACAATTTCATCCATACATTTAGGATAAACAATCATTTAAAAATTTTCAAGTTAAAAATAAAAAGGAGATAGATTTTTTCTATCTCCTTTCAGATTATTTTAAATTAATCTTATTCATCAAATTCTGTCCCGCAGAATGGACATACATGCCAATCACCAATTGTAGCATTACATTGAGGACACTCACAAATATCAGTTCCTTCTAATTTCAATTCACCTGCATCATCATCCACACCAACAATTGTTGATTTTTCTGAATCAGTAAGTTTTTCTACAAAAGGAATCGCATCTTTATAGTCATTGACATTGAATGTCTTTTTCAAAACTTTCTTTGTAACAACTTTAGGTTCTTCAACTTCTGTGGGAAGATTGTTTTCTTCTTCGACAACTTCTTCATTATCTGCAGATGTTGTTTCTACCTTTTTCATATCATTAAAAGATGTTCCATTTGATGAACTTGTTGAAACAGATGATTCTTTCTTAGAATCTTCTTCTTTATTTTCATTCTTCTGTTTCAATTCAGAAATTTCCTTTGCTTTCCATTCAACAAATTCTTCATAGTGATTTGTTCCAAATGTCTTATCTACTTCTTTAATGTATTTTCCGAGTTTTGAAAGAATTACACTTACGGGAGTAGACATACTAACGAAAGGAATGTCTTTCAAAACATATCTTTCATAAGATGCTTCTTCATCAGAAAGATAATCATCATTAATAAATGACAAGAAATCTACACCTTGTTTTTCACCCTCACCTCTAATTGCAGATTTTTCTTCAGGTGTAAGAATCATCATGTAAGAATCACCAATTTTTGTTTCCTTACTAAGACGTTTTACATAAAAATCTGTATCTTCAAAATGACGATTGAGGAGAGTGCATTTTTTGTCAAAAATTTCCCGATAAAAACTTGGTTTTACACCATAAGTAGGATAACTTACCATTTTACCATCAACTTCTTTTTCTGTGGCATCCCAACACAACATCTTCGTATGTTTATTGTCTTTACACCACGTATCATCACCACGTGTAATACAATTAAACAAAATAAACTTCTGTGGCATCATTCCTTGATTATAAGGATTTCCTTCAATTCCATTTGTCATGAAACGCTTGAAAACTGCCAAATCTTTATTTTCATAAATACGACATTTATTATCTTTATCCCATGAATATTTTCCCAAAATAGTTTTTTTCAATTTATTCATCGGGTGTTCATCATCTTTTGACCAAATCAAATTAAACCACTTATCATCATCACCCTTAATTACAGACCTTTCTACAATGATAGGGTCTGTATCTTTTTCTGCCATTTCTACGGCATTACCGATAAGACGAATAACCATACCCTTATTTGGTTTCAATACTGCACACTTAAAATCAGGTACATCCACACTTCCGAATCCACCACTAGATTCTTCCTTCAATTTCATTTCTCTTGCTTTTTTGGCTTCTTCAAATTTCTTTTTGCGTTCTTCTACTGTCATACGCTAATCTCCTTAATTGGTCTAAGACCTTAATTTATTACATTGTTCAACGAACAACGATATTATTGCTTATTTTAGAAAAAAAGTCAAATTATTTTTTTTAATCTAATCCGTTTTTCTTCATAAGTTCTCTACAATGTTCAAGATACCAAATCATTTTTCCAATATCTTCATAAAGTTTTCCCCTTACACTTTTTCCTTGTTCGGGTTTATCTCCTGCTCTATCATAATATTTACCACAATCAATATAAGAATGAAGTTCATCATATTTCAAAATACCTTCAAATCTTCTTGCCCTAGAATCAAGATAATCAATTGTTTCCATTAGAAATGGTTCTTTTTCTGAATCTGTATTTTTTTTACCTAATACCACATGACCATTATAATGATTTGGATGTGATACAAAATCATATTTATCAGACATATTTTTCTCCTTTATACATTGTCTATTAATTTCATCAGTTTATTTAATTTACCTTCATCTAAACTTTCCAATTTAGATAAAAATTCACTTCTTATATCTTTCTTTTCTTCTTTTTCTTCAACATATTCTTTATCATCCAATATTGAATTATTTTCTGATTCTACATTGTTTAAGAAACTCAATGCTTCATCATTAATCAGAATATCTTTCATTTCCAATGGTTTACTTAAAATGAATCCTTCTAATCTTTTAAATCTTGATAAAGCAACATAAACACTAGCATTAGTTACCCAACTTCCCTTATCAAAACATCCATAATCTAATGTCAAACCTTGTGATTTATGAACTGTTGTAGCATAAGCTAATTTTAACGGAACATTTATATATGAAGATTTAACTCTAGTATATACTGATGTACTACCATCATCATTTTTTTCAACATAATAGTCATATTCATCTGTTTCATATTCATGAACGGTAACAAGTTTACCACTATTAAGTTTTACACGAACAGTTCTATTTTCAACATCACATGATTCAACGATACCCATATCACCGTTTACATATTCTTTATTAATATCGTTTTTCAAAATCATTACTGATGCACCAATTTTTAATTTAATTTCTTCAGGGTATAAACCACTTTTATATAAATCAGATGCAACAAACGATTCTGTCATATTTGCTCTATATATAAATTCTTCACCTTCCAATAATTCATATCGCATATTATTATATCTTTCTGCGTTCTTATTGGTAGTAACAATTTTTAATGAAGTTGGATGGTCAATTTCCCAATACAATTCTTCATCTTCTGTAGCAACTCTAGTATTTAATTTATCCAAATCATATCTTGTTGCTTTTCCTACACGAATTCTATTGAGAATATCTTTAAATTCATTATCTCCATTCTGTCTATAAACTTTATTCAAAAGAATTGTTTTGAAATTTAAATCCTTAAAAGCATTTGAATTAAAATAAAAAACATTTCCTTTATAAAGGTTTTTAAAATAATTGGTTACAACATCATTATTTCCAATTACAGGCTCTAACTGCAAAATATCAGAAAACAAAATAATTCTAGGTAAACTACCATGCCGAGTATATTTGATTAAATTAATAAGATAATCAAATAAAGATGCGTTTACCATAGACATTTCATCTATAATCAAACAATCTGTATTACTAATTACTTCTTTTTTAAGAAAATTTAATTTAGGAAAACTATTAGAATAAATTGTCTGTGGTGCAATATTAAAAGCAGAATGAATTGTAGTAGCAAAAACACCATCTGCAGATGAAAGTAATGAACTAGCAACACCCGTACTCGCACAAATCATAACATTACCTTTAATGGCAAAATTTAGGATTTCAAGTAGTGTAGTGTTATGTGTTACAATGTAATCATTTGTAAGATATAATTCTTCATCATTATCTACTTTAATGCACATCATTTCAACTTTTGTGTTCATTGGAGTAACTTTTTTAATTCCAACCATATTATAATTTCTATTTTTATTTCTACATTTTATTTTTTCTAACTTTCTAGGAAGTCTAAAAAAATTATATTTTTCAAAATCATTAATGTTTACATTAAGAGTATAACAATCGTTTTTATTATCTCTTTTATAAAGGTGAATTGATGATACATATCCTAATGATAAAAGAACTTCCTTAATATCGTTTGCTAAATTTATAGAAGTTGTAGAATATGATAAATTCATTCTTCCATCACTTTCTGTAATACTACCATCTGTATCAAACAGACCTTGAATTAAAGACAATCGATTTTTAATCGATGAAGTTTTATATATTTGTGGTATTCTTTTTAAATTAGATTTAACACAAAGTTCATTTTTAAATTCAGAAAAAATTTCCAATGTTTGAGGTCTAATTTTATTAGGATTTTCACATTTTTCTTTATATCTAAAGACCCATGTATAATTTTTATCAGATAATTTATCGTAATCAAAATTTAAAAGTTTAGAACATTCCGATACAGTAAATTCATCATTACTAGAAAATGATAATTGTTTTTCTAAATTACATCCGTTTCCGATAAATGCCCCTATCACATAAGGGTCAATTGGTAATTTATCATGAAAATTAAATTCAACTTGATTATGTGTAGGAATTTTAAATCTACAATTTTTTCTTATACGATTATCGTTTTTAGAACGAGTTTCTTTAATGATTCCTTTATCAATCATTTCTCTAAGTGAAACAGTTTTAAGATTTCCCCTAGATGTATAATAAGACCACAAATGGTCATCGTTACAAAATGTTTCTCTACCATCTGAAAGAGTAACCTTATATAAATCAAGTTTACCTCTAGGATAAACACCGATTACTTTTGTTGGTTTTCCGTTTCTGTCAAAAACGTAATCACCTACTTTCAAATCACCAAATCTTTTATATCCATTAGGTGTAGGAATAATTGTATCTAAAGGTTGTGCTTTTCCACAACCCGCTTCCCCTACAATATTCAACATATCATTTGTATTTTCAAGAATATTAAAAATCTGTTTATACTTATCATTAATATCCAAATAAGGATATTTTGTTTTAATTTCTTCCAAACTTCTCAATTGAAGTTTACTCATATTACATTATCCTCACACTTATAAAATCTTATATAAGAGTATATTTATGAGAACATAAAAAGTCAATGAAAAATCCATTATTTTTCTGATTTTTTCGATGCTTCTATTGCAAATTTACGTTTTAGGTATTTCATATGTAATTCAAAGGCTTTTGTATCCCAAACTGCACCATTTTGAGTAGTATGCCATCCGTAAGTACGTTCGTCATACTCTTTTTTTACTTTTTCTTGCAACTTTTCGTAGACTTTGTATAATCCAAGAAATTTTACAGAAGGAAAACACTCTTTATTAACAATATTAAATAAGGACAAATAATAATTTTTAAATTTTTTTAAATCAAATTTTTTATCAAAATATTGAACTAAATCAGTAAAATACATACTAAATCTTTCATATAAAGTTCTATTTTTAACTTCTAAAGAGTATTTTTTATTAATTCCATTATCTAAATATCCCGAAAATTCCATTTCTTCTTTAGTAAATTTTTGAATAATTCCACCTTTTAAAATTTTAATAACTAATGCTTTAAATTTACTGAATTCTCTACTAATAAATGATTTAGTTGGAGTAACATAATCATTTTGATAAAAATAAGAATTTTTCATTAAAAGTTGAAAGAATGTTTCATGAGAAAGGAATGTTTCTAATGTTTTAAATTTGGTTTGAGAATTAAAAGCATTTAAAAATTCTTTTCTAAATTCTACTACATATTGAATTGAAGTCATCATTTTTCTACATACAATATTATTATGACAATGAATACTTAAATATGCTTTCTCACCATTTCCTAATTTTGAGAATCTGATTCTTGTTTGTATTTTTCTAGCCATGATTGCACGTTTTGTTTCATCATGTTCTTTTACTAATTTTTTAAAATCTTCTTTATTTTTTGCTAAAATATATTGTTGATAATGTTCATCTCTTTTTTGCCATGCTCGATGAACATCTGTATTTACATAACTACCATTCAAATAAAATGTTGTAGGTAATTTTGATTCAATACAATAACATTTAAAATACATTCTGCTAAATAATCGTTCTAAATCAAATTCATTGTATTTTGTAATTTCTTTTTCAATTTCTTCTTTAGAAACATCCGTACAGAATTTATATTCTCCATTTTCTTTTAATTTAATATAAAATCCAATTTGTCCGTTTTGCATCAATGATTCTTTTAATACAAAAAATGATTTATTATCAAAATGATAGATGTTTTGACTTGTGCCATCCATATTATATCTTGTTTCACATTTTTCTTTAAATAATGACATTCTTCTACTTAATTCTAAGTTAAAATCTATTATTGTTGCCAAAACATAACTCCTTAAATATAATATATCCAACTTACATTGTAGATAATATGAAATATAATGTCAATAACTATTATAATATAATCTTTTGGAGGATTTTTTAATATGAGTAGTAAAGCAAAGAAAATGTCAAAAAACATTAATGGCAGAAATTTTAAGAAAATGGAACTTTTAAATTTTATGTTTGAACTTATAAAATATACATTGTTCTTTAGATTTCTTTCAAAATATAATTGTAAAGAAGAAGAATTGATGGATGAAAATTCAAAATATTTACCTTTATTTGAAGAAGAATTTAAATCAATTATTGTAGATGAAAATAAAACAGATGAATTTCTAGATAGTATTACTGATGAAGAAATTGATTTATTTAAATATCAGTATGCGATAAATGGTTTGTTGGAAATGGATAAAAAAAGATAAATAATTTGACATGTAAATCTAAAAATTTTATAATTTAATATACAATATAAATATGGTGGAGGTTACTAAAATATGAAATTTAGTACATTTGAGATTAAGAACAATTTGAAGTCAATTTGTTCTGTGGGTTCTGATTATGTCTATATCGATGTAGCAAATCAGAAGATTTATTTTTCTAATGAACATACAACGTTGAGATTGAACGTTCCTTTTGAAGATGTTACAGATGAAAAAGTATTTGTAATCAGTAATAATGATTTTATTCATATCTGTTCTTTTGCAGATAATGTAGAATTGAAATCTGATTATTCTTATATTGCGGGTGTAGCAAAAGGTAAATTCACAAAGAACGATGATTTTATTGATGTGTTGGATTCTTTGAAAGTTGCTTTTGAACAGAAAGATGAATATACACCTATGTTTACCGTAGATGAAAATATTTTGAAAACTTTTAATAAGGCTTCAATTTATATTGATGAAAATGCAATTAATGTAAATAGCCGTTATCTTCATATTAAAGACGGTTATATTTTTTCTTCATCTTCTAACAGAATTTATCTTGGAAAGATTGAAAATGTTTCAGATACAATCATTTCAAATGAAGTAATTAAAAATATTTTTACAATGGGAATCGGTACACAATTGTTTAATAATTCTGATTCTTATCTTCTTATTAAAGATAATGTAGAAATTTATGTATGTTCAAATCGTGATGTAGATTATCTTCCCGTTTTGGAAGAAAAATTTAAGTCAAAATGTGATGATGTTATGAATACAACTGAAATTGTTGTAGATGTTGCAGAATTTATGAATAAACTTACATTTATGTCATTTTATGCGAAAAACTCACCATCTAATGTAATTTTCTTGAATTATCATGATGGTAAAGCAAGTTTGTCATGTTCTGAAAATAATATTGTTGATATTAAGATTGAAAAGATTAATGAAGAACATTTGGATGCAGAATATAGACTTCCATTCAATTGTACAAATGTAATGGATATTCTTTCTAAACTTGCTAAAGATAAAACTACAGTTTCTATTTTTGCAAGTAAGGATTCTAGTAAGAAATTGTTTATCATTAAACTTTCAGATGAAGAAGAAACAATTTTGACTAAGATTAATGCTTAGTTGTTTTTCAGAATCACCTTATTAATTTAAGGTGATTCTGTTGGAGAAAATATGGCTATGAAAAATTTGGAAATAAAAAATTTAGGAAGTTATGGAAAAAAATTTTTATCATCATTAAGTAATTTTTGTTCTAAATGTCCTTTACAACCAAAAATTACATACATTCCCGAAATTGAAAAGATTGTAATTCTGACAGATGATAATGAAATTGAAGTAATGTTAGACCCAACTAAAGATAAAAAAGATGTAATTTCTGAAATTAAAAATAAATTGTTGAATTCATATCCTATCATATATAAAACGGAAGAAGTAAATTTATCTACAGAAGAAATAGATAAATTGATTGAAGAAGGTAAGGTATTGAATGATATTATTCTTTCTAAAAAAACCGTTACAAATAAATACGGAAGATTGGAAAGAATTCATAACAAGTTCAATGAAATGGATATTTTTAATTTTGAAACATCATCTATTGAAAAATATAAATGTAAAATTCCATTGGTATTTTTAATGGAACATATTAAAAAAGGTGAGTGGGATTTATTTTGGAAATCCGTTCATTTTGTTTCAAATATCACAAAGAATTAATTAGGAGAATATATGAATAAAGGTATATATGATTTTATCATTTTTGATTGTTATAATATTTTTTATAGAGCATCTTATGTGGCAGAAAAGAATGGTTCTGATACAATTAAAGATTCACAAACAAAAGAAATAATACATACAAATGGTATTGTTAAATTTATGCAGATGATAAATTCATATATTTCTAAGTATGGTAAAGAAGATGTTAAATTGATATTCTTAATGGATAATGCAAAAACATCAGTTACAAGATATAGAAAAGTTTTATCAGAAGAATATAAAAAGAAAAGACAGATTCAACCTGATTGGTTTTATAGAGAATTAGATTTTATTCAATTAATTTTAACAAATTATATTGACGGTGAATTGTATAGAATTCAATTTCTAGAAGCAGATGATTATTGTTCACCTTTAATTAAAGCAAAAGTAAAAGATACAGATAAAGTATTGATGATTTCTGATGATATGGATTGGTGTAGAAATTTGGCAGATAATGTACATCAATATAAAGGTAAAGAAATTTGGACAAAAGAATTATTTTTGGAAAGAATGAATTTTGAAGCAAGTTATTCAAATATTTGTTTTTATAAAACTTTTTATGGTGATAATAGTGATAATATCATCGGTGCATTAAAGAATTTACCAAAACCTTTTTTTAAAGAAATTATTTCAAAATTTGATAATCCTAATGATTTCATTGCTCATGTATCTGAATTAGATTTTTTGGATATGGGATGGAGAATGAAAATTGAAAAAGAAGAAAATAATATTCATCTTAATTGGAACTTGGTAAAAAATGCAGATATTTCATCTACGCAACTTTCTTCATTTTCACAAAAATGTGAGTTTAAGAAAAATAAACTTTCTATGATTTATGCAACATTAAATGTTGTAGGTAAGTTTGATGATAGAATTAAACTTGAATCTAAAGAAGGTGATATTTTTTCTATGTTGGATGGAGAAGAATTAAAAAGGGTGTAATTTATAGTAGTTTTGTATAGGTGTATAATTGTATACAAGTATTTATTTGAATAGTAATTTAATAAAATTTATAAATAATATTTGCAATTATTTGAAATCTTCACTATTATTGTAGTGAGGATTTTGATATGTATGTTTTAACAGAAAAGGAATATTTTGATTATTATAAAGAAAATCATTGTTTACCGTTTCCACAAAATACTTGGAAAACTGATTATACAGATAATCAGTTAAAATCTAAGTATGAAAATTATTGTACTAAAATGGAAAAATTGAATGAAGAATATGATGAAGATACTCCTAGTGAATATGTTTTCAAAGTTGAAACTGCAATGAGAAATGTACATATTAAACATGATTTAAAACCATATCTTGAATTTTTTGTAATATTAGATGCTTGGCAACAACAAATTTTAAGAGAATATGGGTGGATAACTAATGGATTTGATGCTTGTCATTATAAAGAAAGAAGTGTTCATCCCGAAATGGCTTATGTTGAAGATAATATTGTTCTTTTACCTAGAGCATTACATTCCACATTAGATGATAGATGTTGGATTGGAACAAATATTAGAATTTCAGAAACAGAACATCATCATATGTGGGAACAAATATTAGGAACAGACAGAATTAATAGACTAGATGAAATGGCAAAAGGAAGATAATATGTGTAAATTTCCAACTGAATATCTTAGAACACAAGATAGAGAAGAAATAATTGACGGTGTAAAAGTTTTTACACGAGTAAGTATTCAAACTTATAGAGAAAATGAATCAAAGTTTACAATTATTGTTTTAGGGGAAATTATTTATCCTAATTCAGATAATTATGATATGAAATGTTTGGAATATTTACCAAATGTAGATATTTCAGAAATGAATGATAAAATTGATGATTTACTGTTTAGATACTCTGAAAAATAACTATATGATATTATAAAGGAGAATTATTTATGAAATATTCGTATGATACAGAATATTTAGATTTATCAGAATTATATTTTTATGTAAATGATAAATGTTATAGCGTTAAAGATGTTTGGTTTAAAGTCAATACAGAAGTTACTCCCTCATATAATGATGGATTCAACGATAATGAGGATTTGTTTGTTGAAGATGCAAAATTGAATGATTTTGATTATTCATTATATGAATGGGATGAAAATGGATATGAACATGATGTTGAGTTAAAAAATCTTCCATCTAAAGAATATAAAAAAATTAATGATATTGTAGAAAGTATGCTCAATGATTTCATTAATGATTATGTTATTGGTCATGATTTAAGTTATACAGACAATATTATTGATGAAATTAGTGATTATGGTAGAGCATATGAATATCTTAAATTTTGGTCTAAAGAACCAAAATATTATGTTTAATTAATCGAAAAATAAGACACTTTTATAGTGTCTTATTTTTTTTTATAAAATTAACTATTTGAGTATGAACGATTCAGAAAAATTGATTGAAAATCTATCTTATAGTGAACTTATAAATAAAATATTTTATACGGGAGATGACAATTGGCATCTTAAAAAGTTTTACGATTTAAGAAGAAAATATAACGGTAAAGATATATCTAATATAAGATTGATTGCTACAGAAATTGATGACGAAGGATATTGTGATATTTTATTTGCGGTAAAAGCAACTAAAGATGGAAGTGTTAAAAAAGAATTAGTTGGTAATAATGGAGAAATGATTAATAATATTTCCGATGAATATATGGTAACAATCAGAATAAATGATTTTTGGGATTTAATTGAAGAATTCGGATTGGAAAGACCAAATGATTTTACAAAAGGTGATGTTGTTGCATTAATTCAATTAAGTGAAGATATAAAATTAAAAAGTTCAGACCCTTCTTTTTGGTGGATGGGGTTGTCATATTGGTTAAGTTTAGATAATGCGAGTTTAATGCCTTGTAATATTGCCCCTAAATTTTGGGATAAATATAGACCAAATGTAAAAGTATCAAAAATTATTGAATCTGTTTTAAGACATTTTGGATTTTTTACACAACAAATTGCCATGTCAATTAAAAAAGCATTAATTGAACAAGGTTATATAGAAAGATTATAAATTCATTCATCGGAGGATTAAATATGGATAATGGAATTTCTGAATTGTTGAAAATGAGTGATGATTTCGACATTGATATTATCAATGAAGATATTATTGAGTTGGAATTATCAGATACAAATGAATATATGAGTTTAATTTATAATAAAACTACAAATCAATATTCTATAGAATATTTGGATGTAACAGAAATGGAAGATTATGTTGTTCCTATCGATGATGATTTTGATGTATTTGAAATTGGTGATTTAAAAATCACAAAAGATACTTTTTCTAAATTTAAAGAATTAGTAGAAAATGCACTTCATGAATAACTATTTTATTCATGAATAATATTAGTAACAAAAGATTAATACCAATCACAATGACTTACTCAAATGATAATGTTTGGGGAATGGCATCTTCAGAAGAAGGCTATGGAAAATTTGCAATCAAAACTACACCTGAAAATTTAAGAAAGGCTATGTTGAGAATGAAATTTAAGAATAAAGATAATACTGCAAATTCACATCGTTCTGTAAGATATATTGATATGGTAAATGAACTTGTAACTAAAGGTTCTGCAACTTTTTATTGTTGGAAATCTTCTTATCCTAAAACTAGAGAAGATTTAGAAAGATTAGCAAATATGTAAGGAATGAATTATGTCGGGTTTTAATTTAAGTTATCCTATAAAAGTATTTTTAGATGAAAATCCTTATGGAGATAATATTTATATAAATAGTATTGCATTAAAAAAGAATGAAGGAATTATAATACAATCTAAAGAAATGATGGATAAATTAAAACCGATTGAAAGTTATTTAATTTTTGAACCTATTATAGTTGAGGAATTTATAAAATGATTGAATCTATTTTAGAAAAAGCAATGAATATTGAAAATGAAAATGATGCTACAGATTATATTTTTGATGAATTGAAAAAGTTGGATTATGATGATGAATCAATATTGAATTGTGTAGATAAATATTTAGATAAAACTCATAAAATGCAAACGGGTGGAACAATTTCATCAGTTTTAGGAACTGCAAAAAGAAAAGGATATTCTGTAATTTTACAAAATATTTAATTTTTTTTCATTTTTCGATTGAATAAACAAAATTTATAAACTATAATATCAACATATGAAATATGAACATGATATTAAAACGTTTTTGAATATGAAAGGAATTTCCTATGTTGATATGGGGAATTCCTTAAAATTTAAATGTATTAATCCTTATCATACAGACCATAACCCTAGTTGTCATATAGATTTAGATACGGGGTTATGGCATTGTTTCGCTTGTGGTGCTAAAGGCAATATTATTACTTTGCAGAAATTGTTATTTGGTAAAATTTTGGATGGAAAATATAATGATATATTTTCCGTTTACACTAAAGAAAAACATAAAAAAATTAAATATCCTTCTATTAAAGTTATTGGAAAACTTAAAAATCCTATGGATAATGATGAAGTTATGAAATTTTTAAATTCTATAGGAGTAACAAGTGAAGAATTTATAAATAAATATAATCTTTCATATTGTGATTATGTAGAAATGATTTCAGAAGATTTATATGATGAAGGTAATTTCACTAAAATGAGTAATAGAATTGTAACACCAATTACACATAACGGTAAAATTATAAATATGGAATGTAGAACTTTTATTGGTGAAAAACCTAAAGTAAAATATGTTAAAGGTGGTTCTGTAGATACATTATTTAATTGGGAAAATATAGACACTAGTAAAAGAGTAATTGTTGTAGAATCTGTAAAAAATTTTTCTAAATTGTGGAATGTTTATCCTAATTCAGTAGCAATGTTTCATGCTATTCCAACAAAAAAACAATTGAAAATGTTGAATGAATGTGAAGAAATTTGTCTTTTTGCAGATAATGATGATGCGGGAAGAATAAGTTGTCCATCTAAAATAAAAGAAAATTATAATGGTAAATTTTATATTACTTATGATAGACGTAAGTACGATGTTATTGAAGATGGAAAAATAAAGACAAAAGGATATGATTGTAATGATTGTACTTTAGATGAAATTTCAAATCATTTAGACAATGCAAGAATTTATAATTCTTATGAGAATGATATATTCACATGGTAAGGAGGTGTTTTTATGGAAATGAATGTTTTGATTATTTATGCAGAAGGTCATGCTAATGGAAGAACAGAAATTAAAAAGTTTTCAGAAGTTATGAAAGAAATGAATATTTCTGCAGATAAATTAAATGAACTAATTTCTAGTGGTGAAAAATTCAATGGTAAATTTTTTGATGAAGCATTAACAATTAAGTAACATAAAGGAGGTTATATTATGGTACTTACAGAAGATAAGAAAGAAGAATTTAAGGGTCGTTTTCAGTCAATTTATGAATGTAATTTGAAAATTGATGAATTGAATGAACAGATTAAAACTTACAAACAGTCTATTAAAGATACGTTTGAAGAAATCGCTAGTTCAATGGAAATTGACAAGAAAGACAAGGAAGGAAGAAACGGTATTAAGAAAGGATATAAGGAATATGTTGATTCCATTAAAAATCCTTCAGAAGCAGATACTAAGAATACTGTTTATCTTATGTTGAAAGAAAATGATTTCATTGGATTGGAAAGTCTGAAAGAAGATTAGTAAAGTTTTATCACCCATAACTATGATATAATTGGAGGATTAGTTATGGGTGATATTGTTATTGGTATAGATAATGGTGTTAGTGGTGCAATTGCCATTTTAAATTCTGATTCTAGTTATTTTTATTTATCTAAAAGTTATACAAAATCTTGCAAATCTTATACTAAAAAAGAACAACATATTACAAGAATCGATGTTTCAAAATTAAAAGAAATCATATTAAAACATATTGATAAAAAAGATTTATCTAAAACAGTTGCTTATTTGGAAAGACCGTTGGTAAATCCTACTAGATTTAAGGCTAGTATGTCTGCAATGAGAGCAATTGAAGCAACATTAATTGTACTTGAAGAATTAGGAATTGAAGTGAATTATACAGATTCTAAAGTATGGCAACATGGGTTTTTTTCAATTGAAGAAAGAGCAAAATCAGATACAAAAGAATTAAGTAGACAATACGGTATTAAATTTTTCCCTAATCATGAAGAATTAATTAATAAACAAGATGCAGATGCTTTGTTGATTGCTAAACATTTTTATGATAAAATTAATCATTGTGGAGTAAAAAAATAATGGCAAAGAAAATAAAATGTTGGAATTGTGGAGAACCCGTAGATAGAATTATTTATACAGAAAATACTGTAACTCATTGTTGCAAATGTGGATGTATTTATCCTGAAAAACCTAAATTGGAAGCCATGTTAACAGTTTATCAAGATAAGTATTTACAAGATAGAACATCTGAAAATCGTGAAATGTTATTTAAACCGATGAAAGATTTGACATTTAATATTATTTGTTCAAAATTAAAAAAATCACAAGGTAGACCTTATGAAGATATAGAAGATATGACAAATTGGACTTTGTTAAAATTATGGGAATATTATTCTAAACCTAATTTTAAGATTACGGGTTCATTCACAGGATATATTTCTAAAATGGTTCTATTTCCTTTATATAACGCTAAAGATAAAGAAAAGAGTAAGACTGAAATTTCAATATATTCACCGTTAAAAGAAGATTCTGAAAAAACAATTATGGATTGTTTGGAAGATGTACAAGATGATTCTAATTTTGAAACTGCAATTTTTAATACAATAGATAAAGATAATTTGATTATAGAATTAAATGTTTTATTGAAACAAGTTTTTAAAAAATCATTTGAAGTTGGTGGAATTAAAAAATGTTTGAAAATCGCACTTTTATTTAAACATCTTATAAATGGTAAATCGGATAAGTTTTTTTCTGAATGGTGGAATAGTTCAGATGACTTTGATTTACAAAACAACTATTTCCAATGCGTTGAGATTTTTAAGAAATTATTGCGAAATAATATTCGAGTGAGTTAATTATGGATAAAGTTTATAATTCTGAAAATTTATCATTATGGGAAGAAGATATTAATAATGCGTTTGCAGAAACGATGAGAAGTGATTCTGAAATATTCATGAACATTTTATCGATAATTGTTTTTAATAGATTTAATCCTATGATTGGGAAGTTTTATAAACTTATAGATGATTTGGAAAAATTTACAAAAATTATTGATGAAATGTCAGACCAATATTTTAAATTTCCTAATTCACAAGAATTAAAAGATGCCATTACTTTATCATTAGTTTATTATTATAAAGTTGTAAAAGGTTTTAGTTGGGAAGAAGTTCAAAAACAATTTCCTTATGAAAAAGATATACCTATTCATTATGGAAAAACATTGTCATTTATTACTAAAAAAATGAAATCACAATTAGATTCTATTATGAATAATGTTACAGAAGAAAAAGATGAAGATATTCTAACTATTTAAATGTTTATTAGGAGAACGATTATATATGGGATATATGGTTGCTCAATGCACAGATGCATTTTTAAATAGTGTAAAACAAGGTATAGGTTATCCGATTATTACAGATGAATTTTCATTTGCTTTTAAAGATACAGATATTATAAGTCTTATAATTTCACCATGTTTGGAAACATTTCACAATTTTTTTCCAAAACAAAAAGTTATAGATATAAGTGTAGGTGGTGGAGTTGAAGGTTCTATTGATGCTCCCGATAATACATTAGGAATTATTCATTATGATTTTGTAGATAATACAAGTGGTGCAAGTAATTTGAATAGTGGAAACCCATTCTTTACTGCATCACAAGTATCTTCATTTACATCAAGTTATAATTATGGTACACCTTTTTCTTATGGTAAAAATTTACATTCTTATCAGAATGTATTTTATAATAAATCTATGAAACAAATGAATAAAGTTTTTTATGTAAAATATAATGAAGATGAAGATAAAATTTATTATAAATCTACTTTAAGTGGAATATTAAATATTATCGTTGGTGTTTATGACCCCGTTGTAGCAAATATTCCTAAACGATTACAAAGACATTTTGGAAATTATTGTATTGGTACACTTATGTGTAGATTTGCAGAAATCATGAATTTAACTGATACAGATTTACCATTGGCTATAAATGCGGATGATTTAAGAGATAATGGTATTGATAAAATTGAAGTAGAAATGGAATATTTTAGAAATAATTCTACTTATGCAATAATGAGAGGATAATTTATGGGTGTGAGTGTTCAAGATAAATTAAGTAGAGCAATATTCGCAATGCAAAATAAATTAATGGATACTCATGTTCAAGCATTAGGAACAAAAGTATCTACAATTTTTCTTGAAATTATAGAAGATAAATATGGTAATGAAGAAAAGATAATTCATAAATATTTTGATATTGATGCAGTATTTTCTTTTCCTGATGATGAAATTCCTACTAGTTTGGGTTCTACACAAAATAATACATCATCTGAAAGTACAAATATATTACATATGGCAGATTTATTACCAATTGAAGTTTTTGTAAAATCGGAAGATTTAGTAAAAGCAAATATTATCATAGGTTCAATTATTCTTTATAAGATAAAAACATCAGACGGTAAATTTCAAGTAATACCATTACAAATCGTAGATTGTATTTCTAAAGGAAATCCATCTAGTGGTATTTTATGGACACAATTATTTTGTTCATGGCAAGTGGATTATGCTTTGAATGAAGATTTAGATTATAAAACAATTGTTGAAGAATTTAAAAATAAAAATATATGGTAGTTATAAAATATTTAACTATATTATTATAACTTATATATAAGGAGTATTAATTATGAAAAAATCATTTAAGACTACAAAAAATTACTTCATTGAAGGTAGACTTGTAAAAAAAGGTACTCGTATTATGTTGGAAGATGTAGACATGGGTGGAGAAGTTGTTTCTGAAAACCCTACAGATACAGACATTGAATACGATGTAGAAGCAATTCGTAGAGCAAGAAAGGCTCGTTTGGCTAGAATTCGTAAGGCAGAAGATGACGATACTGATGACGAAACAGATTCTACAGAAGATAAGAAAGACGATGATAATGACAGCGTTGAAGCACTTCGTAGAATGAGAAGAATCAGACGTATTCGTAAAGCAGAAGGTGATGTTGAAGATAATATCGATGACATCGGTAATGCGGAAGATGAAATGAAAGCCGTTCGTAGAGCAAGAATCGCTCGTATGCACAGACTTCATAGAAACAAGCGATAATAATTCTTTATGAGAGTTTTTCAAGGCTAGAAGTAATTCTAGCCTTTTTCTATTTATCTAACTATTTTCTTTAGTAAATATTAAGGATATTGTGATTATGGATAAATTAACTGAAAAATTAAATTTCAATATTTCTATGGAAGATTTCGTTGCAATTTCTTCTTTTATAAAAGATTATTTAAATGATAGAAAATCTATGTATAAAGATATTTTCTGTTCAGATGAACCTTATTCTAAAGACGATATTGAAGATTATATAAATTACTTTACAAAATCAAACGGTTATTATGATGATAATGGTATGATTATCGGTCATCCTTATGTTGAAAGAATTTTACATTTTTTAGAAAAGGATTATGAAATATTCATTCTTCCTGAAATTGAAGGTAATGTAGAATTATTGAAAACATATCTTATGGGAATTGATATTGATAGAGATAATTTTGAAGAATATGAATTTAAAGTTTTAGAAAATTTTGAAGAAGCATGGAATAAAATAATTGAAGTTTTTAAAAAATATCCATTAAACAATATTGAAAAAATGGAATATAAAGAATTAGATGGTGTACATTTTTATTATTATCCTACAATTCAAAATTATGCTTTGGAAACATTTATGGAATTTGTAGATACAGTATCTAAAAATTTCCCTAACACTTTATTGAGATTTGATTCTTTTGTACTCGTTTCAAAAGAACAGATTGAATTATATGCGGGTGAAGGATGTTATGCTTATTATATAAATGATTCTATTTTTTATGCAGATAGAGTTGATAAAGATGAAAAAGAATTTTATAAATTAGTTCTTTATCATGAATTTGGACATTTTATTTTTGAATCTGTATTTAGTGAATGTTTACAACAATGTTGGTTTGATTACTATGAAGAATGGTTAAGTAAAGGTGTGAAAATGTCAAGAAATTTATCTGAAAATTATAATACTGTAGAAGGTGCAGATGAATTATTTGCCGATAGTTTTGCGTTTTTATTTGCAGAACCTACAGAAGAAGGATTTATTGAAAAACCATCTGAAATAATTATGGATACAATTAAATGGCTTTTTAAACAAGAAGATATAAATTACTAGGAGGATTAAATGAGTAATGATAATATACAATTAACAACAAATAAAACTAGTAATTCTAAAGGATTTAAAAGACTTTTGAATTTTTTTAGAATAGGTAATTCTGATAAAGGATATATTGTACCTACAGAACCTTCTAATAGAAAAAATAAACGTTTGGATGGAAAATATAAACCTATTGAATTTCCAACAAGTATTCAAAAAGCATACGAATATTTTGTATCAAACATGAATTTGGGAATCTATCAGTCTAATAAATTTAGATTTGAAAGATATAAAGATATGAAATATGCAGTAACAGAAAGTGCAATTTTGAACACCGCTGTACAAGTATATGTTTCAGAAGCCTTTTCACCAAAAGACAATCAAAAAGCAATTACAATTAATGCTAAAGATAAGAAGATTGAAAAACTTTTTTATAAATGGCTTGTAGATGTAGGTGTAACAGATAATTTCTGCAGAAATGTTTTTTATAATTTGACAGTTTATGGTGATAATTTTTGGGTAAATCAGATTGATTTAAAAGACGGTAAAGGAATTACATCTTTAGTATCATTAGACCCATTTTTAGTAAAAGACAGATTGGAATTTAATGTTGGTGTAGTAAATCAACAAAAACAATGGTCGCAATCTTCAATGAATCTTGTAAATACATATGGTTCACTTAAACAAATTTACGATACTCTTGAAAAAGGTGGAGATTTGGAAGATTTTTCACAATTTTATAAATCATATTTAATGGGATATGAATTAAAAATTAATGCAGAAGATGAAGATGGTCAAAAATGTTATGGTGTACCGCCGTGGGCAATTACCCATTGTAGAATGTTTACTACAGAAAATGATTTCTTCCCATTTGGAAAACCTCCACTTCTCAACGCAATTTCTCAATATAAATCATATAAAACTACACAAATGTTGATTGATATGTTGCGAGTTGCTACATTCCCTAGAGAAGTTGTTAAAATTAAAAATGAAGAAAATATGGATGTATTTTCTCGTATGCAACGTGTAGATGAAGTTCGTCAATTTATAGACGGAATAACACCTAAAACAAACGGTAAAGATGATATTGCCGTAGGTGAAAGAATTTATACTTGTGATGATTTGTTTGATTATGACTTAATTGACCCCGATATTGATATGGATAAATTAGGTGATTTGGAAATGAAAGAAAGTGAATTAGTTATGTCTACGGGTATTCCTGATTCATATCTTATTCCTAGTCAAGGTGCGGGTGATTTAGGTGGTGAAAATGCAGAAAGTCTTTATTATCTTAATAAGATTTTCCAAAGAAGATGTGATAGTTTGAGAGATGCTTTCCTTGAAGGACTAGAAGAATCTTTCCGTATGCACTTACTATTAACTGATGTTGCAGATGGTGATAAGACAGAATTTGAACTTTCAATGCCATCAAATACAGAAGATTGGAATGATGATAAAATTTCAAGAGATAGTGATTTCTTGACATTAGCAACTGATATTTTATCAAATCTTGGACAAATGGTTGGATTGGATAGAGGTGATAAATTACCTGATTCTGTAATCAAAGATGTTTTGAAAAGATATATGCCAATTGAACCTGCAACTTTAAATAAATGGATTGATGAATTAACTAAAGCATCTGATGAACAAGAAGATGAAAATGAAGAAAATGAAACAAGTGGTGAACCTTTAGTTGTTCCTACGGGAAATCAAATAAATGCTAAAGGTAAATCTAGTGGTGGAAGTAAATCATCTTCTAAGAGTGGTTCATCAAGTGGAAGTAGTAATGTAAATTCATCTTCCACAACTAGTGTTACAAAAACAACTACTGTTAAAACAGAAAAAGTAAGAATGATTGAAGAAAAATTAAAAGATGGTTCTTTAATTAGAGAAGCCTATTTTAAGAGTAAAGAAGAAAATGGATTTGCTAATGGTTTATGTGGAAAACGATATTTTGTAAATCATTCAAAAAACCCTACAAAATCAATTACTTGTTTAAAAGAACAATTGATGATAAATAAAAAAGAAGATGTTAAATCAAGATTGACAGAAAATAAATAAATTGAATGGGAAGATTATAAAAAATCTTCCCATTTTTATAACTATTTCTTATTATGAGTGAAAAGACAAATATAAATAATTCTATAGTAATACCGTCAAAATCTTTCTATTATAAAGACCAATTTACAAATAATTGGAGTTCTCAACCATGTGCGTATGCTTTGGATTTATCGTTGGAAGATTTTTTTTCAAAACGATTAATTTTTCCATTGGATAGAATTATTTATTCATCTAATGATTTTACTTTTAGAGAAAGAACAAAAAAGAACGATGGTCAATTAAATTTGCCATATATGAATTATTATAGAATTGGATATTCAGAACCCGATAGAGATTGGTGGAATAATTACGCTAATGCTTTTGGTTTAATGGATATTGGAAATAAAGGATATTATAAAGAATTAGGCTCTAAAATAAGACTTGTACCGATTAAAATTGAATATGAATCTACAGTATTTTTTTCACAACAAAAAGATTGCGAATACGCTTATTCTAGGTTGTTATTGGGAGGAAGTAATGAAACAATATTAAATCCTATACTTAATACTAGTGATGAAAATGTATCATTGAAAAATATTGGAATCTTGAATATGGATTTAGAATTTAATCCGACATACAATGAATCCGATTGGTTAGTAAATAATAAAATATGGACAATATCAATTGATTTTAATGTTGATACATTTTTGATTTATGCTAGTGAAGAAGATTTGTTTATTGCGAATAATATTATTCTTAATTTTCTTTTGGCAAAAAATTTAATAAAACCTAATGTAATGGATTCTAATCCAAAAATATTATTGGAAGAATATTTTCAGTAAATAACCCTATTACGAAATAATCGTTATTTATTTAACTATGTAAGATATAAGGAGAATTTAACGATATGGAAAGTTGGCGAATAAAATCTAATTTAAACGACAATACTAATAGAGCATCTACTACTTCACAAGTTGTATGTGCAACAGTAATTAAATCACCTAAAGGATGTGAAGATTTTTATCTTTTTTCAAAAGGTGAAACACAAAAAGTAATTGATACATTTGGTTATCCGTCAAAAAATTATCCTTCAATTCAAGATGCGTTAGATGTTGTAGCAAAATCAGATTTATATATAGCATCTCCATATAAAAACGGTAAATATGGTGGAGTTTTCATTACACCTAACGGAACAGTACCGTTTGTAAATGGTGTTTCTTCTAAAGAAATTTCTGATTTTTCTGAAATTGAAAGTGCATCTAAAGTTGGAAGTGGTAATTCTGTAGAAACTACATTTATTGCGACATTACCAAATTATGAAAATTACATTAATAATAGTATTGGCATTACTGTAAATGGTGTTGCTTTGGAAATTTCTTCTACTGATGAAAGTGTAGAAATTATTACTGATACAGATGAAACATTTACATCTGCAAGTTATGATAGAAGTAATGGTAAACTCACATTGACATTTGCTGTTGCTCCTGAAGGTGATATTGTAGCAACATATAAAACTGATATGTCATCTACTTTATTTGTACTTTTTGATAGAGATTGTCAGAAAGATGATTTGAAAGTAAAAGTAGTAACAAATAAGTATGTTGATACAGCGTTTGATATTCATGTATCAAGATATAATCCTATTAAAGATGAATATGTAGAATTACTCAATTCACCATTTACTGTAGGATTGACAGAAAACTCAAAAGATTCTGAAGGAAATAATATTTACATTGAAAATATTTTCAATGATAATCAACTTCTTTTCACACCTTATGTAAATCATGATACATTTGATTCATTTACTAGTGATACAACTTATGTAGAATTAAATGGTGGTGATAGAGGTGCAGAAATTAGTGGTTCAGATTTAGCAAATGTTTATGATGCTTTAATGGATACAGAAACATACAATGTAAAAATCGTATTTGATGCAACTTCATCTGATGAAGTAATTTCAAAATTTGAAACATTGAGAGAAAGTTATCAGAAACGATGTAGATTTATGTATTGTTCACCTAATACATCCGTTGAAAATATTCTTGCAGACCCTGCTATTGCTCATAGAAATGTAAACAATCGTGGTTTATATTGCTATGTTTTGGCATGGGGAATTCATAAAGATGTTTACAATGGAAATAATTTCCTTTGTTCAAACATGGGATTGATTGTTGGTAAGATGGTTGATATTTTGAATAATGGATATGGTGAACCGATGTGGTTAGACCAAAATGGCATCGGTGGTCAATTGGGTTCATCTATTACAAAACTTTCTTATAATGCTAATCAATCGCAACTTGAAAAACTTGCAGATAATTTTGTAAATGCGGTAATTAATAGTAAAACTTATGGTGTATTTATTGAAAACGCATCAACTAGACATACAAATCTTAGTGTACTTTCTGATATTGGTATTTCATCTCTTGTAGATACAATTCTTGAACTTATCGAAAAGAATGTATTACCTAAGAGAATTGGTAAACTTATTGATGATACTGCATATACAGATGTAAGAAGTGGATGTAATTCAATTCTTTCTGCTTATGCAAATGCTTTGGAAGATTATTATGTTCTTTGTGATAATACAAATAATACTGCAGAAATGAGAAATCAAGAAACATTGGTGGTAGAAGTAGCGATTGTTCCGAAAAAGTATTCAAAAAAGATAAGATTGAACCTTACTCTTTACAAGAGTGGTGTGGATGTAGAAGAAGCCGTAACAAGTCTTTAATAATTAAAAAAAAAGAATGTTATATAAATCCCCTTTATTTTAGTAAAGGGGATTTTTTTCATTGACTAAGATATTTATTTGTTTGATAATATTGATATGAGTGGATTGATTAGAAAAGCAGACCAATATTATTATTTAAATGATGAAAAATTAGAAACAGTAAAAGGAATTTCTAAAATTGTAAATAGAAAATCATCTGTAATAAAGAATGTAATAGAATATCTTAATATAGAAACTCAATATAAAAATTATGCAAATAATCCACTTTATTTAAAATCAGATGTTGATAAAATTGTAGATTTTTTAAATCAGAATAAAAACACAAAGTCTTTATTTTATCATAATACTTGTATGAAAAAATACGGTGTAGATTCTACTAACAAATTAGATTCAGTAAAAGAAAAAATTAAAAATTCAATTGATAAAGATTCTTTAAAACGAAAATCTGAAAATTATAAAAAGACTTGTGTTGAAAGATATGGAGTTGATAATATCTCAAAAGTACAATCAATTAAAGATAAAAAAGAAAAAACGATTATCAATCATTATGGTGTATTATATTTTTCTCAATCAGATGAAGGTAAAAAGAAATTAAGTAATTATTGGAAAAATTTATCTGAAATAGAAAAACAAAAAATGAATGAACAAAAAATGAATACTAGAAAACGCAACTCAAAATCTCAAATATCCGATAAAATATCTTATAAAGAATTAGGTATTATGTTTGATAAATTACCTAATACAATTTCTGATGTAGTAATTAATTTAAAATTACAATCTTATTATATATGTGGTTCAAGTTATATCTTAGAAAAAGATATTTCTGTATTGGAAGATTATTTTTCTAAAACAAAAATGGCTAATTATTCATTTGTTGAAAAAGAAATTTGTGATTTTATAAAATCATTAAGATTTGAAATTATTGAAAATTCTAAGAAAATAATTCCACCTAAAGAATTAGATATTTATATTCCATCTAAAAATCTTGCAATAGAATTAAATGGTTATTTTTGGCATAAAAATAAAGATAAAAATTATCATCTTAATAAGACAATTGCTTGTGAAGAAAAGGGAATCAGATTGATTCAATTTTGGGATTATGAATGGGAAGAAAAGAAAGATATTTGTAAGTCTATTATTTGTGGTGCATTAGGAATTTACGATAAAAAATATATGGCTAGAAAATTAACATTTAAAGAAATTTCAAATGAAGAATGGAAATCTTTCTTAAACAAAAATCATATACAAGGATATGCAAGAGCAGAATATAGATATGGACTTTATGATAATGATGAATTAATTCAAGGTGTAGGATTAACAAAAGCATCACATAAAAAAGGTGAATTGGAGTTAAATCGAATGGCAACTAAATTAAATTGTCAAGTTATGGGTGGATTTTCAAAATTAATAAACCATGTTAGTAAAGAATTAAATTGTGATGAAATTGTATCATATATTTCAAGAAGAATGTTTGATGGTAAAGGATATTTTAAAGTAGGTTTTGAAATTTCACATATTAATCCACCGACATATATGTATGTAAGTCCAAAACAATTTAATAAAAAGAGAATACATCCTAGATACACTTTTATGAAAAATAAAATTGAAAAATATTATAAAGAAGGATTATTGAAATCATACGATTCTAATAAAACAGAATTTGAAAATATGGAAAATAATGGTTATTATAGAATTTATGATTGTGGTACGATTAAGGTTAAATATATTAAATCATAATATATAAATCCCCTTTATTTTAGTAAAGGGATTTTTTTTAATTATGTTAATTTTTTTATAAGTTAGAAATTTAAATATTAACTATTTTATTATATTGGAAAAGAATCTAAATTTACTAGGTTTATATGAAGTAAATTTTGTGAAAAAGTAATATGGTTTTTTCAATTTTTATAATTCGTTAGGTTATATAAAACGATTTTTAAGATTTTATTCAATTAATTTTTATATAGGAGATTAAAATTATGGAAAATAATGGTTTTCGTAGAGTAATGCGAATGTCTGAAAGTAAGGCTCGTGAAGTTTATAATGAAAAAATGTCAGAACGTGAATCAAAGATTATGAAAATGAAAGAAAAGTTTGCTAAATCAAAAGGTTTGGCTCTTTCAGAACGTAAACTTGATGAAATGTTCGATAAGGATGCAAAAAAGGCAGAAGCACTTCTTTGTATGCTTGAAAACACAGAACGCAATGCTTATAATAACCCAATTCTTTTACAAAACGCACAACAGATTGCAACAATGAAAACATTGAATGAATCAAGAATGACTGAAGCAATGCAGACAGGCGGTGCAATGGGATTGATGTTACCTACTGATATCGTAAAAGTAGTTCGTATTGGTTATACAAACAACATCGCACAAGATGTATTCGATGTTTGGGGTATGACTTCAATGAAAGATAGCATTTACAAACTTGAAACAATTATTGGTTCAACAGAACGTGGTGCTACTGCAGGCGATGTAGTTTATGAAAAATATGGTGAAGGTCGTTATCCTTCAACATTTGAACGTGAAGCACTTACAGATGGTGGTTCACATACTACTTATTCTGCAACTCTTTCAAACGTTCCACTTCTTCCATTCAAAGTAATGGTACTTGTAAACGGTGAACAAGTTGGTGCAGATAACGGTGCGGGTGCTTTGGTTGGTGCAACTCTTTCAAGTGGTACAATCAACTATACAAGTGGTGCCGTTTCTGTAACATTCAGTTCTGCACTTTCTGCAACTGATGTTGTTGAAGTAGAATATGCTTATGACTTTGAAGCAACAAACCTTTTCAATAAGACAGGTTCTGTACTTCTTTCTTTGGTTGAATACATGTTCTCTGCTCAACTCTATCCACTCGCTGTAGAATGGACAAGATTTAGTGAAGATTTGATGAATTCTAAACTTGGAATTGGTGCTAAGGATATGCTTATTGCAGGTGCAGGTGATGAATTCCGTAAGGCATTTGATGAAACATGTATCCGTAAGGGTATTATGGCATCAAGTTGGACACAAGCAGTAACATTTGATACAGATTTCGCTAGTGCGGGTAGTGATAGTTCTTATGAACATGCACAGTCTGTACTTAATGCTATTATCAGTGCAGAAGGTAAAACATATAAGGCTCTTGGTCGTTATGCAGATACTTCTAACATTGTTTGTGATTTCGATACTTATTCATATCTTACAAAACATCGTCAGTTTGTTGCTAGTACACCATCTTCAAAAGTTGGTATCTTCAAGGTTGGTGAAATCGCAGGTCGTGGTGTATTTGTTGCTCCACCAAATGTAATCACTAATAGTGGTGAAGCATACATCTTTGGTAAGGCTGTACAAGGACAGAATGTTGATGCACCAGTATCAGTCGGAAGTTTTGGTGGTGCAATTTCTACTAACCCAATTGAATTGAAGAACTTCAACTCACAGATGGGATTAGGAATGTATCTTGATGTTAAAACAAACAATAAGAAATTTGCAACAAAACTTGTTCTTGAAAACTTATCACCTAATTCGTAATCAAATTAAAAATTATCACTTGACTAAAATCAAGTGATAACTTAAACTTTGATAGAATGTTGTGAAACATACATAAGGAAGAATGATTAATTTCATTCTTCCTTATTTTTTCTAAGGAGTTAGATATGGATTATACAGTAAAGTATGTAAATCAATATTTTAATCTCAATAAAGCAACTTTAAAAAAGGTAAGAGAATATTTAAATATACAACTCATTAAAAAAGGAAAATTTTTAATTTTTTCACAAGAAGATTTTGATAAATTAAATCTTTTTATTAAAGAAAATCCAAACACAAGAACATTTTTTCAAAAACAAACTTTTTTGAAAAAATATGGTGTAGATAATCCTATGAAATTAAAATCTGTTAAAGAAAAAGCAGATAATACAGTTAAAGAAAAATATGGTGTAAATAATATTTCTCAATCTAATGAAATTAAGAATAAAAAGAAATTTACAAGTTTAAAAAATCATGGTGTAGAAAATCCTTCTCAAAATAAAGATATTTTAAATAAAATGTTTAATACTAAATTGAAAAAATATGGTGATAAAACATACGGTTCTTTTTCATCAGAAATTCATAAAAAATCGATGATTAAAAAATATGGTGTGGATAATCCAATGAAAAATAAAGAAATCATTGATAAATCTAAATTTGTAAAAAATGAAAATAAGAAAATTAGATTAAAAAAATTTGAAAATTTATTTTCTGTATCAGAACTTTGTCAAAAATATGAAAGATGTTATGATAATATGTTAGATATTCTTAAAATTAAAAATATTAATATTATGAAAATTTCTGATTCATATTATATACATGAATCAGAATTATATAAAATAGAAGATTATATAAAAATATCTGTTTCTAAAAGAGTTTCTAATGTAGAAAAAGAATTATTAGAATTTATTAAATCTATTTATGATGATAAAATTGTTGAAAATGATAGAAAGGTAATATTTCCATTAGAACTTGATATTTATGTTCCTAATAAAAATGTAGCAATTGAATTTAATGGTGTTTATTATCATAGTAATAAATTTAAAGATAAAAATTATCATTTTAATAAAACAAAACTTTGTGAACAAAAGAATATTCGATTAATTCATGTATACGAAGATGATTGGCTTTATAATAAGGATATTGTGAAATCCATGATTGCAAGTTCATTGGGAATTTATGAAAGAAAAATATTTGCGAGAAAATGTGAAATAAAAGAATTGAACTTTAATGTTTATAAAAATTTTATGGATGAAAATCATTTACAAGGTTTCGCTAAAGCATCTCATTATATAGGATTATTTTATAATGATGAATTAGTTCAATCTGTAGGAATTAATTATAATGGATTAAATAATATATGGGAATTAAATCGAATGGCTACAAAATTAAATTGTCAAGTTATGGGTGGGTTTTCAAAATTAGTAAATTATTCCATAAAAACATTTGATATAACTGAAATGAATTCTTATGTATTTAGAGCATGGTTTAATGGTAAAGGTTATGAACAAGTAGGATTTAAATTTGATATGGAATGTCCACCTACATATTGGTATATTGTTAATGATAGAAAAGTTAATAGAATGAATTATCAAAAAAATAAAATTAAAAGAAAAGTAGAAATTGGTGAATTAAAATATTTTAATAAAAATGAAACTGAATTTGAAAATATGGCGAAAAATGGTATTAATTGGATTTGGGATTGTGGTAAAATAAGATTAAAGTTAAAAATTTAAAATGCAATTCATTTTCTTCTTTCTAATATGAAAGATAACGGATTTTATCGTATTTATGATTGTGTATAATGAAAGTAAAATGGACTAAGAATTAATATATTTCACTTTAAGATTTCCACAATCATAGATTATTCGGTATCCGTTATTAAACATATTATCTTTTTCAGATAAATTTTTATCAAAAGATTTTAGTATTTTATTTAATTTATGTTTCTGATATTTAATTCTTGATTCTCTAATATTACATCCTTTAGGAATATAAAAATAATTAGGTTTACTTCTTCCTACAATTTTCCATGAACTAGATTCATAACCTTTACCATTAAATAATCTTAAATCCACATAAGAATATACTTTATTTATATTTAATTCTTTACATGTGTTTTTCATTAATTTAGAAAATCCACCTACAATTTGAGTGTTTAATTTTGTACACATTCTATGAAGTTCAATTTCACCTTTTTTAAATCGTGATGCACCTAAACCTATGCATTGTACTAGTTCATTATTATAAAATAAACCATACATCCATTTAGAATTTACACATCCTTGAATGTGATTTTCATTTAAAAATGATTTATATGTTTCAGAATTTATTTCTTCAAATTTGCAATTTCTAGCGAATATTTTTCTTTCATAAATTCCTAGAGAAGATTTAATTATAGATTTACAGATTTTATTTTTTAAAATCCATTCATCTTCAAAAAATTGAATTAATCTTATTCCTTTATCTTTACATTTTTCATATTTATTATAATGATAATTTTTATCAATCATAGAATGATAATATAATCCGTTATATTCTATGGCTACATTTTTATTTGGAATAAAAATATCAAGTTCAGATGGTGTTATAATGTGGCGATTATTTTCTAAAACTTCACCACTATAAATAGATTTTATAAAATCACAAACTTCTTTTTCTGATGAAGAAACATGAAAATCTTTACAGATTCTAATGTAAGATAATAATTTATCAATATCCGTATTTTTTACAAAAATATTATTTTTATAAACTGTATAATCGACATTGGATTCTCTAATTTTTAAAGCCATGTGTCCATATTTATTGTAATTTAAATTATATTTTTCATTTATATGGATAGAGGATAAACAATCGTTTTTATCTTCATATTCTTTTATAAGGTTTGCTAAATTTTCTTCTCTTTTAATTTTTCTTGATTCAGAATTATTTTTTGCGATAGATGAAAATTTTTCTTTTGCTTCATCTGTTTTCATATAATTATCACATCCATAATGATTAATATATGATTGTTTCTTTTTATCTTTTATTTCTTTAGATTGAGATGCGTTATTTACTCCATATTTTTTATAAATACTTTCATTTCTAAATTCTGATGAATAGTTTGGATGTTCATTTATAAAGTTTTTAATTTTATCTATAACATCAATGTTGTATAATTTTTTATTTCCTTTAATTAAAGGTGTTATGTTAATATGATTTAATATTTTTAACAATGAATCTTTATCTTTATGTAATTCATTTGCAATATCACCAATTGTAATCATTCCATTTTTTGATTTATTGGAAAAATCAGAAATATAATTTTCACCGTATTTTTTAATACAAGTTATTTTTCTTCTTTCTGTAGAAGGTAGTGAGAAATATGAAATTACATCTTTATCATCGTTAATATATGTTACTTTTCTACTAATTCGATTTACTGATTTTGAATGTTTACAAATTTCATCATAAGATAATTTTATACCATGTAAATCATAAATGATTTTTCTTATTTCAGATACAGTTTTCATATTTCCTCCACAAATAATTTTATTAGAAAAAGTTGGATTATTCAATTGAAAAATTAACTATATTTATAGTTATAATAAGGAGATTTATATGGCACACATGATAGATGTATTAGCAACAATGGGTGAAGATGCTTTGCAAAATCATTTTCAAATTGTGATTCCCGCTTTTTCTTTTTTAGGTACAAATATTGCAGAAATTAATATGCGAGTTTTAACTGTAGATTTACCTAGTTATGAAATCGAAACATACGAAATTAATAAACGTGGTCGTAAATTTAATAGACCTAGCGGGGTAATGAGTTTTACACCTGAAATTTCATTCACATTTAGAGCAGATAAATATTGGAGATGTTATAATTCTCTTATGACATGGATGCAATATGTTCAAAACAATCAAACTATGGCAATGGGTAGCGATAGTGGTGCTAACGGTGAAGGCGGAGGTGGTTCTACTTTCCGTACAGATGTTGAAGTATGGTCATTGACTAATCTTACCGAAACTGCGACACCAAATAATATATGGGTTGGGCAAGGTGCTTATCCAAAATCTATTGATGCTATTTCATTTGACGAAAGTAATGGTGAACCTATTGAATGTTCAGTAACACTTGATTGTATGAATGTTAAATTTCCTTCTGCATAATTGAGTTGATTTTTTATATAAAATCAACAATTCATATTCCACCCTAAAGGGTGGAATATGAATTGTTGTAAAATCATACTTGCAATCTTAACTATATTACTATACAATATGTGAAAAGTTTTATTAAAGGGGTAATTATCTTAATAAAGAAATATGACAAAGAACGAGAAAATTAAACAAAGTCATAAAGAAACTTATCTTAAAAGAAAAACTCAATATCTGAAAGTATTTGAGTTGAAGATTAATTGTCATCATACTTCTAAAGAAGATTTTCAAAAATTAAACGATTGCTTTAGACAAGCCAAGTGGGTAATTAATGATGTAATTGGTTCAAATGATATTTTTAATTATAATTATAAAGACCATAGAACTGTAACAAATAAAGACAAGGATGGAAACAATGCCGAACGGAAAATTACATTGCAGACTGGAGTACATCAAGAATTAGTAAATTCTGTAAAAACTGACATTTGTAATCTTTCAAAAGCAAAAAAGAAAGGAATTCAAGTTGGTGCGTTAAAATTCAGAAAGAGTGTAAATAGAATCTATCTTCGTACAGGAATGTTAAAAATAAAATCATCTAAAACAGTTTCAATTCCTATGTTTAGGAAATTATCAGTTTACGGATTGGAACAGTTTATAAATATTCCTAATTTTGAGATAGCAAATGCGAATTTAATTCGTAAATCTAGTGGATTTTATATAATGGTTACTGTATTCTTTCCTAAAGAAAGTAATGTAATAAAAACAAATAAAACAGTTGGTCTTGATTTTGGCATTAAGACTGCAATAACAACTTCTGATGGAGAAAAGTTTGATTGTAATAAGCAAGAAACTGAATACTTGAAGTATTTGCAACGACAGTTGCACAAGAAACAAAAAGGTTCAAAGCGTTATTACAAATTGCTTAATCAAATTCAGAAGGAGTATGAACATATATCTAATCAAAAAGATGATGTTGCAAATAAGATTGTTTCTCATCTTCTTAAAAATTATGATGTAATTTATTTTCAAGATGAGCAGATTACAAAATGGAAGAAAAATAAGCAGATGAAAAAATGTGGATTTTCTTTTGGAAGACAAGTACAATCATCTTGCTTAGGTAGAGTTAAAGGAAAACTTGTTGCTCTTGAAAAGAGTGGAAGAAGTTACAAAATTTCCAAATGGCTACCTACAACTAAATTTTGTCCTAATTGTGGATGTCTGAATATGGTCACACTTGATGAAAGAACTTATGTTTGTGATTGCGGATATTCAAGAGATAGGGATGTTCATGCTTCTAAAAATGTAAAACTGTTTGGTTCGACTAAAAGAACTGAGTGCTTGGAACAAGCCTCCGCTGAGGTATCAGTCACTACACAATCAATTGCTAGTCGATTGGTTATGCAAATTGAGCCGTTGAAGCGAAAACAAAAAGCCACCGCCTTAAAAGGCGGTGCGTAGTTCACCAAACTTAATTTAATATAAATATAAGGCATCTGAATTACAATTCGGCTAACTGTACTTCTTTTGCCGAATTGTGAGGTATGGTTATGGATTGTAAATCAGATGTTTTTTTATCTAAAAATGAAATTATAAGAAGAACGGGTCTAACAAAATTAACATTGAATCATTTTTTAAAATGTAAACCTTATGAATTAACAGAATCTAATTTTGAAAAAATAAAATCAGAAATTGATAAACAAAAAGAAATAAGAAACAGATATACTAAGAAAAACATTTGCCAAAAATTAAATATTGATAAATCGACATTAGACAGACGATTAAAGAAATTAAACATTCGTGGTGAAGAATGTTTGTTAGATGGAAATATTTATTTTTCTGCAGATGAATTTGATTCTGTAAAAAAATTATTGAAAGAAGAATATGAAGAAAAACAAGATGAATTACAGAAAAAATTAAATAAAACTCATGGATATAAAAATATTTTAAATGAAAAGATAAAAGAAAAAGAAATTAAATTGGGATTAAAATTAACATCACATCGACAATTATGTAAAAAATTTAATTTAAATAGATGTTTGATAACAAAATATTTTAAGCAATTAAAAATTAAACCAATTTATATAATGCACAATGCGTTTTATCATGATGAAGATATTAAAAAATTGGAATATTTTATTTCTCATAGAAAAGAATTTACAAAGAAAAATAATCTTGAAAAATATGGAGTAGAACATCCGTTTCAACTTCAAGAAATAAAGGATAAAGCAAATAAAAGCAGAATTGAAAAATTGATGAAAAATAAATCTAATTTATATTCTGCATCAGAATTATCAAAGATTTTTGATAAGGATAGAACTACTGTTACTTTAGCAATAAAATCATTGAATTTAAATTATATAATGATAAAAAATAATCTTTGTGTAGATGAATATTCTTTTGAAAAATTAAAGGAGTATTTTTCTACAACAGAAATGAGTGGAACTTCTTATGAAGAAAATGAAGTATTTGATTTTGTAAAATCTGTTTATAAAGATAAAATTATTAAAAATTGTAAAAGAATAATCTCTCCTAAAGAATTAGATATTTATATTCCAAATAAAAAATTGGCTATAGAATTCAATGGATTAAGATGGCATAATGAACTAGGAAAAGATAAAAATTATCATTTAAACAAAACAAAATTATGTAAGGAAAAAGGAATAGATTTAATTCACATTTTTGAAGATGATTGGATATATAAAAAAGATATTTGCAAATCAATAATTTCATCAAGATTGGGAATTTATAAAAGAAAAATATTTGCTAGAAAATGTGAGTTTAAAGAAATTACTAGAAAAGATGCTAAAAAATTTCTTAATAAAAATCATATTCAAGGATATTGTAGGTCAAATAAATTTTATGCACTTATTTATGAAAATGAAATTGTACAGATGATTTCTATCACATTAAAAGGCTTTCATGATGGAAATACAGAATTAACAAGAATGGCAACTAAATTAAATTATCAAGTGGTCGGTGGATTTTCAAAGTTGATTAAAGATTTCTGTAAAATAAATAATTGTCATAAAATTGTAAGTTATATTGATAAATCTTTATTTAATGGTAAAGGATATTTTAATGTTGGTTTTAAAATTGTAAAAGAAAACTCACCGAATTATTATTTTGTAGTAAAAGATAAAAGAATTCATAAAAGTAATTTTAGAAAGAATAAATTAAAGAAAATGTATGAAAATGGAATTATAAAATATTTTGATGAAAATGATACAGAAAAGAATATCTGTTTCAAGAATAAAATTTATAGAATCTATAATTGTGGTACTACAAAAGTAATTTATATTAGAAAATAACTTGACATTTCTTAATCAATTTAATATACTATAATCATCTTAGATATATGAGAGGATATTTATATGAAAGCAAGTGAAATTGTAACAAATGCTTTTGGTGGAAATTTGGTAAAAGATTTTGCAGATAAAGTAAGTAATGACCTTTATCATATTGCAAGAATCGTAAATAATTGGGAACTTGATACTACTACAGAAGAACTTACTTCTCTTGATACTGATTTGTACAATTTTATGGAACAGAATGAAGTACCATCTTGTAGAGTACAGATTTTCAAAAAAGATGATTGGTATTTTGGAATTCATATCAATTATGAAGAAGTTGAAAACTTTGATTGGGAAGTATCTGAAAAGGTTGAAAAACTTCACGCAGATGATTATGAGATTTCTAAAGATTCGATGTATGACTATGATTGATTTCTTTACAAATTGTTTTTTTTTGTATAATTATCCTTATAAGGAGAATAACTTATGAAAGAATTAATTAAAGACTTATCTAAGGTTGTAAGAAAAGCAATTGAAAATACACTTGAAGATAATTATCTTATGGATTTTGAATGCGAGGTGTAGAACCTACATTAAATGCAGAATCATATCAAGATTCAATTTCCACAGATGCAAATATCTATATTGATATGATGTGGTCAAGTGGTGATAGACCTAAGAATAAAAAGGTTAGAAGTTATGTTGATGTTGCAATCGATACAATGGAAAATGAAATGGATGAATTTGTAGCAGAAGGAAAAAGTGAAGAAGATGCTTATCTATTGGTACTTGAAAATAATAGAGAATACGACCCGTTTATTGAAGTTGTGTGTAAACCTAGATATTTTAGACGTGAAGAAGGATTTGAAGTTTGTGATTTGACAATTTCTATGGCAATGTTTAGTTATAACGGTGCTAAAATTGTAGAATATGAGCCTAAACTTATTTCAATTACTACAATTGCTAAAGAAGAAAATATTAATCCAAACTACATTAGTGAAGATGATTTTGAATTTGAAAGGGGAGGTTATCCCGTTGAAGAAGAAATCATTGAAAGATTTATTCAAGACACAATTCAAGAATATGTAGCACAGTTTTAATTAAAAAATCCCTAGAATAAACTCTAGGGATTTTTATTTTTAACTAACTATTGTTTTTATGGAAGATGAAGAATTAGAAAATGAAGAAAATAATGATGAATCGGTAAATTTGAAAGATTTATTATATGATGCTTTTTTATCGTGTAAAGAAATTCCTACAGATGAAAATTTTTGTAATCAGTTTATAAATGCAATTGAAACATTTTTTGAAAGTGGACATGTTTATACAGTCGATAGTGGTACAGTAGGAAGTTCACCGTATGTTGGTGTAGGTGTTTCATATTATATAAAAGGAGATACATCAAGTGCAATTTCATCTTTATTAAGTGTGGTAAAATTATTGTCTGCTATAACTGTAGGTGGAGAAGTAGTTTTGGCAAATGGTATTTCATCTGCATTAAATTTGTTATTTTTAAATTCTCAAATTTTATGTTTGAATAGTGCGGGTAATATGAGTGGAAATCTTACTTTTGATATAGCATCTTCTTTAGGTACATTATTGACTGCAGATTTTATTGAAATAAATCAATTAGAAGGTGAAACTCCCGAACAATACAATGAACGATTGGAAATTGGAACAAAATATAAGGATACAGATGAATGTTTATGTGATAAAATGGCAAATCATATTCAAGGAATTTTGGAAAATCCATTATTAAGTATTGTAAATACAAGTGGTACGGGAACTACTCAAAGTGTAGTTGGTGTAGGTTCTTGGCAATTAGAAGAAAAAGAAGAAGATGAAGAAAGTGAAGAAGAAAGTGAAGAAGAAACAGAAAATACAACTATTTCTTAATAAGGAGTAGTTCATGACATTAGATAATATATGTACTTGGTCAAATAAACCTGATGATTTAATTTTGCAAAATATGTGGTACATTGAAGTTACTGATAGAGCCAATAATAGTGAAAGTGCGAAATTTTCAGATGGTAAATGTTTGTTAGATGTATATGTTCAGTCTGTAAATGTTCCTTTTTCCAATGTAGAATTAGAAAAAACAGATTTTGGAATGATTAATGTTAAAGAACGTAATTTTCCTAGTTCAGTAACTATAAATTTTTTTGATTCTAAAAAAACAATATGGTTATCTAAATTTAAAAAATGGCAAGATACTATATTTGATTTTGATAAGAACTGTGTAAAAAATGGTTGGAGAAAAGAAGGTAAAGATTTTCACATTACTCAAATAGCAATTCAAAGAAACAATGACGGATTTGTAAGAAATATAGAGAATAGACTTACTTCACAAGCAATATTAGCGTTAGTCGGATATGTTGATTTAAATAATATTGAAGTTCATAAAATTATGACACATGAACTTAAAAATTGTTATATTTCTAAAATTGATGATTTTGATTTAGGTGTAGATAACGGTGAACCTATGGAATTTAGCATTGAATTAGAATGTGAAAAATCATCAACTACATTTTATAATGGTGTAAATGATTTAATTACTTTATAACTATTAATTATACATGGAGGATTTTTTGTATGAGTGATAAACCGTCAAGATTAATTATTGATGAATTTAATCAAAAAGTAGATGTTGAAGAAATTGACAAGAAAATAGAAAGCGATAAAAAAATTCCATCTTCTTATGTTGAAATTAAATTACCTTCTTTAGGTAAATATGGTTGCCCTAAATCTTTACATTTTAGGGATTATAGTTTTTCTGATGTAATGGATTTAAATATTCATGATGAAACTAATCAGAATTTATGTAAAGTTTTGACAAATTTGAATTATGAAAAATTTGATGTTTCTAAACTTTCTGAAAAAGATGTAGTTGTAATTTTATATTCATTACACAAAATGTTTGTTTCAGATACAATCGAAAAGAAAATTTATATCGATGATTCTTTGGAAGAAGGAACAGAAGAAGGTCAATTAAATCATAAAGATAACATCGATACTGTAGATATTTCATTATCAGAATTAAATATTCAGAATTTGGGATATGACGAAAATGATGATTTCATTGGTGATGTAAAAATTCCATTTACAATTAAAGATACTAGAACTAATGATAAAATTAAATTAAGAATTCCTATTTTGGATGATTCTTATAAAGCAACTGCATATTGTAAAGAATTTTTCAAAGATGAATTGTTGAAATATACAAACATTAAAACACAATTATCTAAACTTCAATCTATTAAAAATGAAGAAAAACAAAATGCTATGTTTGAAGAATTTTATTCTAAGCATGAAGATGAATGTAAGGAATATTATGATTTAATTGAAAGAATGACAGTTATGGTAACTAAAATTGTTCAAGCCATGCAAATTGTCGCTTTTAATGATAAAGAATGTGAATCTTTGGAAGAAAAATTAAGTCTTTTCAATGATAAAATTTCTAGTGGTGTATGGGTTCAATATGAGAAGTTTTTGGAAAAATTTAATTTTGGTATAGTTGAAGATGTAAATGTTTTTATTCCATCTTTGAATAAAAAGGTGGTGAAGAAAATTCCCTTTCAATTTACCGATTTCATACCAACTAATGACCGAACAACAGATGATAGATTTGTTGTCGAATTTGATTGAACTTAATTTTGGAACATATCATGATTTAATGTCTGCACCATATAGCAGAATTATTAAATTGTCAAAAATGTTGGGTAAAAATTACAAGGATAAATTAAAGGCAAAACAAGAATACGATGTTTCTTTAATGAAAGCCTTTAAATGCCCTTTATATACTAAATAAGTATAGTAAAATCCCTATTCGTAACTATTTAGATGAATAGGGATTTTTATATTATGGCAAGTAAAACAAGTACAAATAGAAATGCAAGAGCAAATATAAACAATAATAACAATTTACATTCCTCAAATCCTTTAGGTGTAAGTAAACCATCAAAAATGGATGATAATACTTATAAATTTATGAATGAAATTTTGAAAACCGAATTGACAAAATTAAATGATAATTTAAATAAATTTGGTAAATCTTATGAAGAAGATGTGAAGAAAAAAGCAGAAGAACAGAAAAAAGAATCAGAAAAAAATAAGCGATTGAAGGAATTGGAAAACACAATGATTCAATTAACTAAGAGTTTATCTGAAGGAAAAATCACAAGAGAACAATTTGAATTAAAAGAAATAGAATTCATGGATAAAAGAAATGAAATCATGAATAAAGAACAAATTGAAGAAACGAAAAAACAACAAGAGCAAATGAAAAAACAACAAGAAATGTTCAAACAATCTTTTGAAGAAAAAGATGCACAAATAAAAGAATTTTTTGAAAGTACAATGAAAAATGTAACTAAAGTTGTAGAAAAAAATTCTACAAGTTTGCGTGGTGCTTTTCTCGGCCCGTTTAATTTATTACTTTCTCCATTTGAAGAATTTTTTGGAGGAAGTGTTTTTAGTGGACTTAAAAATTTCTTTACTAGAAAAAAATTAACAAAGAAACATCCACAAGAAAAAGATTTGTTAAAAAATAACGAATATACGGGTATTTATATTATTGATAAATTGAAGAAAATGATTGGAAAAGAAAAAGATGATGGTCTTTTTGGTGGTATTTTTGGTAAGATAAAAGGTGTTGGTGAATTTTTTAAAAGTTTACCATTATTATTTACAACTTTATTTCAACTCATTAAGAATATTCCTATTCTTGGAAAAGCATTAAGAGGAATGATGCTTTTGATAAAGTCTTTTGGTAAAAACTTTTTAGGAAAAGGTGGTGGACTTTTTAAATTTTTAGGAAGTGGTGCAACAAAAGCGGCGGGTAAAGCGATGTTACCTTTAGCAATTATTACATCTGTTATTGATGTTATAAAAGACGGTATTTTAGGTATGTTTAAGGCAAAAGAATGGGGAGTTGGAAAAGGTGCGAGTGCTTTAGGTGGTATTTTTGGTGGATTAGATAAAGGCATTAAAGGTGCTTTTAAAAATATGGGAAAATGGATGGGTATTGGTGCAGTAATTGGTTCTGTAGTACCCGTTGTTGGAACAATTGCAGGTGGTTTGATTGGTGCAGTGATTGGTGGAATATTAGGATTTATTGGTGGTGAAAGAATGTCAAAAGCCTTTAATGCTATCGGTAAATTCTTTGTAAACTTATTCACTGTTTGGATTCCTGAATTCTTTACAAAAAAAGTTCCTGCATTTTTCAAGGTACTTTTGGATAGTTTAAAATCAAAGAAGAAATTATTGGGAAATATGTTTGTAAATACTCTTGGTTTTATAATTGCTCCAATACCAACATTAATTAAAACATTTTTTTCTAGTGGTTTAGCAAGTAAAGTAGGTGGTCTTTTAGATAGAGCAATAGGATTTATTTTTGATGCAGTTAGTAATTTATTTGGTTCTGATGTAACATGGGAAGATGCTAAAAATAAAATATCTGATTTTATGGATAAAGTTGTAATTGCACCTATTAAAAATTTCTTATCTGCAATTTCTGATTTCTTTGTTTACGCAAGTGAAAAAATAAATGAAAATGGTTTTTTCAAAGGTGTAGCAGAAATTGTAAGTGGAATGTTCTTTAAAGATAAGAAAACGGGTAAAACTGATTATGAAACTTGGAAAAGTAGTAGAACTGTAGATGTAAATGACGCAATTATTAAATCAGACGGTACAATTATACGTACATCTGTAGATGATAATATTATTGCTACAAAAAATATTCCACAAAATTTAAATTCTATAAGAGTAGATTCTAATAAAGATTTAAATAACAATTTAGGTTATGTGGGTATGAGTTCTAATGCATCTGAAAAAATGGACAAGATTATAGATTGTTTGGTTCAGATTGTTAATAAAAATCTTGAAGTTGTATTACCTTCTCAAACAAGAAGTGATTTAGATTTTTTAGTAGGGAGTAGATAATGATTCTTAATACTATAAGTAACGATAGAGGAAGAAAATTAAAAATAACTCAAAATGGAAATGATATTATTTCGCAAATATTATATATTGATGGTGAATTTGATTTAAAAACAAGTTCTAATTTTAATTCACTTTGGAAAGCAAGTTCTAATAATTTGTTGAATATTGTTTCATCTTCTTTTAGTTTTGGTGGTAAAAGTTTACCTAGTGGACAATTTGCCATGCAAGGTGTTCAAGTATGGGAAAGTACAGAACCTTTAGAGTTTACTATTTCTGCCCATTTATATATGAATGATGATGCTTTTAGTGATGTAGTAGCACCCGCTATGGCTTTAGTAAATTTATCATTACCTACAAAATCAAAATCAATTATTGGTAAAGACGGTAAAATAAATATAGGAACATATACTATAAATTTAACAACATTGATACCCCCTGGCCCGAATATTGAAGCGATTTTACAAGCAAATGGAAGTGCTACAGATGATAAAAAATTTGGTAGTTTGGAATCTGTAAAATCTAAAGGTGTATTTACTGTAAAGATTGCAGATTATGTAACTATACCTAACGTAATTATAAAAGGTGTTGATGCTCAATTTTCTAAAATATTGGATGAAAAAGGTTATCCAATTGAATGTGAATTAAGTTTTGAATTTAGAACACTTGAAATTGCTACAACTGATATGTTGGATAATATTTTGGAATCTATGAGAAAACCATCAATAGATGATAATACACAAGTACAATAGGAGTATGAATAATGAAGAATAAATATCAACTTATGAGAAATTCAGAATTTACAGATAGCGATGGTAATAATTATCCTGATTTATCTACATTCCCGTTGGAAACTTTAGTAATTAATACTAAACCGTTGAATTATTCTTTAACAGAAAATGACTGTTTAAGATTTTTTGATTTGATTTATAAATATTATGGAAATTTTGATTTCTATGATGATATGATTTTGTGGTTGTCTGATGTTGAAGATATTACATTGGAATCAAATTTTGAAAGAAAAATAAATCTCATTTCTAAAAAGGATTTAGATTCATGGTATTTGTCATCTTTAATCGGTGAAGAAGTTAAAAAAAGTACCAAAATGGAAAGTACGGATTTGGAGGATTTCTAATATATGGCAGATGCATTTGGAAATTATTATTTGAATTTAAAAATAGATGATGAAGTAATTGATGTTGCACCATCTGCTTATGTATTTACTGTATGTGATTCTATATATTCTATTTTTCCAAAAATGAATATGACATTTTCTGATTCTAACGGATTAATGAATGAATATTTAGGATTAATAAATGGTACAAAATTAACAATATCAATGGGTAGGTCTGAAAATAAAATGATGACTTGTTCTTATCGTGTAGAAAAGAATTCTGTACCACAACAATATACTCAAAACTCAATAGCGGGTGATATTGAATTATCATTGATTCATGATTGGTATTATCATCAAGGTAAAAAATGTGTAGCATATAATAATAACATTTCTGATATTGTAAACGATATAGCAAATTCTTATAAATTTGATTCTATCAACGTAGATGATACTTTGAATCAAGGTGTTTGGTATCAACCTTACATGGAAGATTATAAATTTATTAAAGAATTATTATTACCTTTTGCATACTCAACTAATGCAAATAAAACACCTTTTTTCTTTTTTATTGGATGTGATAATACATTCAATTTTAAGAATTTAAATATTTTAAATCAACAGACACCAATTAAAGAATTTGAATATTCTTCTATGGGTATGGTAAATAATTTCTCAACAAAAAACATAAATACTGTAAACTTTTTACAAGAATCAGAAGAAGAAATGAGAAATTCATATCATAGAATTTTAGGTCATTTTAATAATAAGGGAGATTGGGTAACTGATAATGATAAATCTTTAATTTCAGATTATCCATCAAATGATAAAAACCCTATTCCAATTAGAATTAATGAAAATAATATCACTGATATAAAGAATATTATTGATGAAGATACTTATTCTACAGAAATTAAAAATAATAGATTGGGATTTGAAGTTAGTGGACTTGATAAAGAATTTTTCATCGATAAAATATTGATAACTGTAAATTTTGATTATCGATTAAGAAGTGGAAAAAAGATTAAGGCAACATTCCCTATAAAAGATATGGATGGAAATGAAATGGATTCTCTTAGAAATTCAAATACATATCTTATAGAAACATGTTATCATAAATGGGATGGTAATAAAGCATATACTATTTTAATATGTTCTAAACAGACTGTAAAATTGACAAGTTCTTATAGAAACTTAGGATTAATTGTGAGTAGGTAAATTTATGGATGAGTTAAAATTATTTACGGCAAAAGTAGTAAGTATATCTGATTCTCAAAAACAAGGTAGAGTTCAAGTTAGAATTTTACCCTACTTTGAAAAAATGAAAGATTCTGATTTGCCGTGGGCATCACCTTTTATATTAGAACAATCTTCATCTACATTAAGTAATGATTTACCTAGAGTAGATTCTACAGTATATGTTTTGGCAGATAAATATTATAAGAAATTTTATTGGCTAGGAAACCGATATTTTTATGGATTATTTGATTTTTCTAAAGTAAGTAATGTTTTAAGTAAAGGAAAAGATGCTAATAAATCACCTATAGACACTACTTATGAAAATTTAATATTCAGATTATATGATGATGGTGGATTGGAATTTCATAATAATAAAGATGGCTCTCATGGGTTTATTCATAAAAGTGGAAGTTTTGCATTATTTGATAAAAATGGTGCTATAGTAACAGAAACACCAAATCAAACATATACTTTTACTAATGGTGTTGATAGTTTAGGCTCATTATTGGAAGAATTAATCAATGACTTAGCGGGACTTGTTACAAGTGGTTCACCAACTAATCATACTTCTCCACAATTAACTGCACAAATGCAAGTATTGTTACCAAAAGTAAAAGCATTATTTAAGTAATTTTATTTTGATTTTCTATCTTTCAAATATTTTTCATTACATTCTTTATCATAATGTAACCAATCAGATTTATTCATATCTGAAAGATAAAACCAATTAGCATTTTCATCCCATTCTAATTTCTTACCATATTTTCCTAGAACTATAGAATATTCATTCAATTCATCCATTAATTCTTTAATGTGAATTGAAATATTTTCTTCATGTTTGTTTAAGAAAGATTCCAATTCTTGAATAAGTGCAAAAATTACAGAATATTTTTCTAATTCAATTTTCTTATTTTCATTGTTTGAAATTGCTTTTGCGTGAGCAATATTTTTTTCAAATTCCTTTTTAGTAGGAACAAAGAATTTGGGTAATTCTTCAATGATTCTTCCGTTTATTTCCATAAAATCCTCCATTTATGAAACATATAGTTGATATTTGACTAGATTTTATAAGGAGAATTCTATGAAAAGAAATAAATTAATCGAAAATTTCAATGCACCTAAAGATTGGGATTTTGATGAAATGATTGAAGAATACGGTGAAGAATATTTAAATGATGTTGGTAGAGATTGGGAAGATTATATTCATGAAATGGATGACCTTCAATATTATTTACAGAAAGAAGATTTAAATTGGTTACTTAATCGTATGTATTTTGGTGGACAATATATTAAAGGTGATTTTGTTTCAAAAGAAACATTTGACCCTAATGAAGAATATTATGTTGTAAATGGTTATGGTAATTTTTATTCTTTATCAGAATATTATAAAAATGACTTCATTAAAGATAAAGTTGAATATCTTGATGATGGTGAAGAATCGTTTTATAATTGGTGTGTAGAACAAGGTTATTTTGAATCTGATGAAGAATAAATGAAAAACCCTAGATGCAAAAATCTAGGGATTTTATATTTTTAATGGTTATAATTAAAAAAAAACGTAAATACTTATTTTTAACTTAACATTTATGATTTCATCTGATATGATAATTATATAGAAAACATGATTCGCTCAAGACTTATTATGTTTGTTTAAAATAATTTGTAAGAGAGGAATAATTATGAAATATTCAATTATGCACGATTGAGAAGGTAAGAGAACTAGAAGAAATGAGTAGTTCGGAAAGACCGAACAAGTGAGGTAAGAGAATGATAGGATATAAGGCTACAGACAAAGACGGTTGTTGCAGAGGTTTTAAGTTTGAGGTTGGGAAAACTTACACCAAAGACACACCGAAAGAAGAATTAGAATGTTGTACAGATAAAGTATTTCATTTTTGCAGAGAACTTTTTGCAATTGAAAAAGAAAGTAATTATAAACTTTCTGAAAGCAGACTGTTTGAAGTTATTGCAGGTGATTATGTAAGGAGTGGTGATAAGTATGGAACTAATTCACTTACAATTCTTAGAGAGATTGAAGGAGAAGAAAAGTTAGAACTTATCAATAGCGGTTCATATAATAGCGGTTCATGGAATAGCGGTTCAAGGAATAGCGGTTCAAGGAATAGCGGTTCAAGGAATAGCGGTTTATGTAATAGCGGTTCATATAATAGCGGTTCATGTAATAGCGGTTCAAGGAATAGCGGT